>Ga0265295_1002750_pt1 | contig 26985 bp, 23 predicted proteins | sample Munlansysbiofilm_FD_192503 | JGI IMG/M metagenome (GOLD analysis project Ga0265295, IMG submission 192503) | Leachate microbial communities from a municipal landfill in Southern Ontario, Canada - Methane capture system biofilm | ecosystem: Engineered > Solid waste > Landfill > Unclassified ... | reverse complement strand
CATCTAAAGGCAGCCATGTAGAACGCCTTATTGATAGAATTAGCGTTTTCTCAATGTCATTCAATGCGTAATGGATTGTATGTGGTCTTGAACTTTTGTCTTCAAAATTTTCTCTATTTTTCCATTTACTAACCGTTGGTTCAGATATGTTATACTTATTTGCAAGTTCTAAGTTTGTTAAACTACTCTTGCTAATTTCTAAACGAACGTGTACAATAGTAGTTGCGTTTGAGTGATACTGTTGCTTCATATTTTTGTTTTTTTAAGATTACAAAATTAAGCAAGTTATCATTTTAAAACCAAATCCCCCTGCTTTTGCTCATTCCGCTAAGCTCCATGAGCAAAAGCAGGGGGATAAATTCATTAACAACGTGGTGAAACTTTACAATTATGTATGATCAATGCCCTTTAAGTAATGATGATATTTCTAAAAAGATTTATTATGAAATGATTGAAATTAGAAATGCTATTGCAGGAGTCGGAACCAATAAGATAAATGAGAAAGAGAAGATGATATCTCAAAAGATATTTCAGGATCCTGTAATATTTGCATATGATTACAATCTGGGAAATGAATATTTATTAAGAACTCTGAAAAACAGGTTAGGAAAAAGTAATATCAAAACAATTGAAAATGCTAGTTCAGTTGCTGCTGTTGCATGCGGTTGTATTGGGCTGTTTATTAAACAAGTAAATCTTAAGATTTTAACACATGGAGCAAGTAGTTTTGAAATAAAAATGAACATCTCTAGAGCTGCTGGGATTTTATCTGGTCTTCAAAATGACTATACATTAAGCTCTAATGTGAATTCCCAAGTAAGTTTAGTTTTAAATAATCTAAATCTATTAGAGAAAAAAATTAGTCCAAAATCTGGGTGTTTTATAGCGACTGCATGTTATGGAGATTACAATAATCTGAATGTAATTATTCTTAGAAATTTTCGCGACACAAAATTACTTAAAACATTTTTTGGCAAAACTTTCATACATTGTTACTATAATTTCTCCCCGTATTTTGCTAATATAATTTCAAAGAATAAAACGCTACAATATGTCAGTAGAAAAATAATAGTTTATCCCTTAGTTAAATCTATTTCATTATTTAATATTAAAAGAGTTGTGTAACATTTTTAATAACTTTAATCTTCTTTTTTAAAATTTGCGTAAACAAAAAATATTACAACAGGACTTAATGTATAAACAAAAAATTCACTGAAATCATAACTTTCAGTCATAGAAATATAATCTTCATCAAAAAAAGGCCAAAACTTTTCTTTTTCAGATCTATTTTCACTCACAATACTGCCGAGGAATATTGCAATATGGATAAATACCCATACAACATAAATCGTAATAATTTTACGTTTCTTTTCGTTACTCAATTGCATTTTATTATTTTTAATGAAACAAATATAACAATTTTAAAATTGTTTAAAACGATTCATTTGATTTTTTTAAAGAAAACTAAAATTATCGAAATGTCCATACTATAATTATATCCATATTCTATTATTACAAGTTATATTAGAAATAACTAACATAAACGGATTATTGTCTTTTGAAAACGGCCAGTTGGTAACAGCACCTAAATGTCATGCGGGGTTCATCGGTAATAGAAAGTGCATTGCTACTATTAACAATCGCCAAATTTAGATTTGTCGTTGTGTTTAAAATTGCGAAAATTATTCTTTTTAAATTAAAATACAATTAGTAAATTTGGCTTGTGGGAACTTTGACAGTGATGGTTCATTGAAATCCTGCACAACACTTAGCTGCGAGACGTTACTTTTGATAGACACTAAAAAAATGGGGCTTAAACTGCCCCAAATTTAATTTGTAATTCAATTTTTTGTTACTCTACTTCACTCAATTTATATTTATTATTAAGATGTTTCATATCTTGTCCAACTTTTTTATCTAAAAGTCTGGCATAAATCCTTGTCATATTTATTGAAGAATGTCCGAGCATTTTTGATACAGTTTCGATTGGCACATTATTATTAAGTGTAACAGTTGTTGCAAAAGTATGTCGAGCTAAGTGGCTTGAGAAGTTTTTCTCAATACCACAAACATCTGCAATCTCTTTTAAGTAAGCATTCATCTTTTGATTAGATTTAACAGGAAGTAAGACATTATTTGCAATGCATTCATCATTATTTTTGTATTTATCAAGCAGTTTTTGTGTTACATCTAGAATTGGAATACTACTCAGATTATCAGTTTTTTTACGTTTAATCTTAATCCAATTTCCACCATCAGTGCCAGTAACAATATGTTCATGACTAAGACGTTTAAGGTCAGAATGAGCCAAGCCTGTAAAGCATGAAAACACAAAACAATCTCTGACTTGTTCCAAGCGATTAATACTAAATTTTTTATTGATAAGAATATTTAGTTCTTCATCCGACAGAAAACCACGATCCACCTTTTTCAATCTCATTTTAAAATTTGCAAAAGGATCTTTGTCGAGATGTCCGGTTGTGATAGCAAGTCGCACAATTTTTTTAAAGTTTTTAATGTACTTCAAGGTCGTATTATGAGCACATTTTCGCACGGTTTTAAAATAAATTTCATAATCAACGATAAATTCATGATCTAATTCAGAAAAATACAAGTCTTCACGATCATATTTTTGCATGATAAAGTCACGAGTATGCTTAAGTGACGTTTCATATCTTTCCAGTGTATCCGGCGAATAATCAATATTAACAAGAGCTTTTACTTTGTCGTTATGTTCTCTAAATAATTCCAGAACCTTTTTCCCTTTATCTTCTTCCGGTTCTATGCCAAGGTAAGCATTTTTGATTGAGGTGGGAGTGATGGGTTTTCCGGTTTCGCGAAGATATTTGTAAATGTCATAGATGGAAGTTTGTACAGACAACAGAAAGCCATTAATAGTTCGTGCTTCTTTTGTGTTTCCCATTGCTAAACCAACAGAAGGATTCCAAAGCGAGATATTAACTCTTCTGTGTAACGCCATTTCTACCTTTTGTTTATTTACTGTAATTCTCATGTGTAAAGGGATTTCACCTTGTTTGTTCGCTCTGTTTTTTATTCCAAAAAACAATAAACTGAATGTGTTTTGTTCTGCCATAATAATAATAAATTAAAGTTTATAAAAATAGTCATTATGGAGTGTTTTGCGAAACGTAAAGTGCTGTATATCAGCGCAAAAGGTCTAAAAACGTTGACACTTTTTCAAAATAATATTGTCAACGTTTTGTCAACCAGAATATGTCAAAATAGGGTTGTTTTTGCTAAGTGCAATAAAAAGCAAAAAGCCCTAAACACGTTGGTATTCAGGGCTTTTTACAATTTTGCTTTTTTGCTTGGCGGAGAGAGGGGGATTCGAACCCCCGGTACCAGTTACCCAGTACGTCAGTTTAGCAAACTGGTGGTTTCAGCCACTCACCCACCTCTCCAGTATTTTATTAATGCAAAAATACAAAAACAATTGTGATTACAAAATATTTAATCGAAAAAATAAATGTAAATATTGGCTGTGCGGGAACTTTTAAACTTTAAATAAATCTGTACTTAAATATTTCTCGCCTCGATCTGGAAATATAGTTACAATACGTCCTTTATCGATAGTTTTTGCAATTTCAATAGCGGCATAAAGTGCTGCACCACTGCTCATGCCACAGAATATTCCTTCTTTCTTGGCTATTTCTCTCGACATTTGAAAGGCTGTTTCGGTTTCGACCATTATTGTGTGATCTATTTTTGTGTAGTCATAAAGAGATGGTATAATTGCCTCGTTCATATTTTTTAATCCCTGAATATAATGTCCTTCTACTGGTTGAGCACAAACAATTTTAATATTAGGATTGTATTCTTTCAGAACCTTCCCCACTCCCATAATTGTTCCACTTGTTCCAATTGCCGAAACAAAATAGTCTATCCTGCCGTTAGTTTGCTTCCAAATTTCTTCGCCAGTAGTTTTGTAATGTGCTACACCATTATATTTATTTGAGAATTGGTCAGTCATAAAGTATTTTTCTGGATTTTGCTCTGCTATTTCTTTAACTTTTCTAATAGCACCATCGGTACCATCTTCTGCTTCGGTTAAAATAACATTAGCACCAAATGCTTTAATCATTTTTCGTCTTTCAATCGAAACTGCTTTGCTTATGATAATTTCAACTTTATATCCTTTTATTGCTCCAATCATAGCTAAGGATATTCCTGTATTACCCGAAGTAGCTTCGATAATAGTTTTACCTTTAGTGAGACTTCCGCTCGCTTCAGCTTGCTCAAGCATTTTTAGTGCTATTCTGTCTTTAATACTACCAGTAGGATTACGTCCTTCAATTTTTGCAAAAATCGAAACATTTGAATTAGGGTTTAGATTATTAATCTCAACAATAGGTGTTTCGCCAATAGTTTGAAGTATGCTTTCGTGTATCATTATTGCTTTTTTTGTGCAAAGGTAAAAAAATGATTAAAAAAAGTGATCGTTTTCAAAATTCATTATGCTTATATAAACCTGAGTTCGGTACTAATTTCGAAACTTCTGATTCAAAAAACATCTAAACGTAAGCTACGTTATGAGATTATCAAACAATAAAACAGTAGTATTTTTGTACTTTTAGGGCTTTTCTAATATTATGTGTATTAAATATTATTGTTACTATTAAAAAAAAACTTGTTGTCGTGTATAAAAATCATTATATTTGTAGTTGATAAAAGCATGAATTATGAAGAGAATATTACTTTTTACAATTTTATATGTGCTGTGTTTTATTGGGAGTAGTCAAACAATTACCAATACTGGGGCAAAAATTAATATTGATGCTGGAACAACCGTAAAGTTTGCAAACCTCTATAATTCTGTAGCAACTGGACTTTTTTATTATGAAAACAGTTTAGAAATATCTGGTAACTGGATAAATGTTTCACCTGCAACATTTAATCAAGGGGCAAATGGTAGCGTAACTTTTAACGGTTCATCGCAGCAGACAGTTAGAAGTGGAGGTAGTGCTTTTAATAGGCTTATTGTTGACAATTCGGCAGCAAATAATAGTGAAATTCTCCTTAGTGACAATATGAAGATTAAGTCTCAACTTACACTTACAAATGGGATTTTAAACACAAATAATAACAAATTAATTTTTCAATCTACTGCAACAACAAACGCAGGAAATGCCAATAGTTTTGTTCATGGTGAAATGGAAAAAAGTGGAGCTACTCAATTTACTTTTCCGTGTGGTGATGTAATTTCTAGGGATTTGGATGGAGATGCCAATAATGAAAATTATGTAGTTTGGTCTCCGATAAAATCTACCCCTTCTGCTTCAACAACAGTGAATATAGAGTATTTTTTTGATAATGTAGGTATGCCAGATTGGTGGGAGCATGGTGGAAATATGGACGCAACACTACATCATGTAAGCGATAGAGAGTTTTATCTTGTAAGCTCCACAGAAAATTTTACAGATGTTACTCTTTTTTGGAATGATAATAATCATACAGCAAGTGAAATCTGTGAACATAGTTTTTGTAATGGAACTACTAGTAATTTTTCTCCAGCAGATTTATGCGTTGCATATTGGAATGGAACCATGTGGGTTGATGCAGGAGCGGATGGCTCTGGCAGTCTTGTGCATGATGTCGGACATATTACAAGCTCTACAACATTGCCTGTAGGGGCTATGGGTCAAACTTATATTACTTATGGCTCAAAAAACAATGAAAATCCTCTCCCAATTGAGTTAATTAGCATAAATGCAGATTGTTTTGAAAACACAATTAAAATAGACTGGGTAACTGGTAGCGAAACTAATAATGCTGGTTTTGTAATTGAACGCTCCGAGGATGCCAAAAGTTTTAAACAAATCGCATTCGTGAAAGGTGCAGGTAATAGTAATACCATTCTTTCTTATAATTTTAGAGATGATGGGTTCATCAAAAATGAAACAAATTATTATAGGATTAAACAAGTTGATTTTAATAATGATTATTCATACAGCCCGATAGTGTCAGCATTTTGTAAGGGAAATTCAAAACTTGCTCCTGCTTTTTCGATTTTTCCAAACCCATTTAGACAAGATATAAACATTTCGGCTAGTACACTACCTTCAGACAAAGCGACAATCAACATTTACAATATGTTGGGTTCACTTGTGTATCAACAAAAGGCTAATGCTACAAAAGGAGAATTATTGACTAATATTGACTTAAATCACTTACCTCCAGCGATATATGTTGTGCGAATTATTTCGGGAGAATATACAGGTGTTGCTAAAATCGAAAAACACTAAATAGTGTTTGTCCATAATGTCCAATAGCTGCGTTATTACTCGCTTTGCTCTCGAACTTTCTTGTTTAAACACTTAGTATATTGACAAACAATAAACTAATCATTTTACAATAAAAAAGGTTTAATTAAACTTTTACAATTCTATTTTTTATTGCATACATCACTAAACTTGCGGTATTTCTACATTGTGTTTTCTCAAGAATATTAGCACGATGTTTTTCGACAGTTCTTTTACTAAGGAATAATTTTTCGCCGATTTCTATATTTGATAATCCTTGACAAATAAGATTTACTATTTCTGTTTCTCTTTCGGTTAAGTCGGCTTGGTCGCTATGTTGGTCGTTAGAGAGAGTTAATTGCGTAATAAGATTTTGAAGAAGTTCTTGACTAAAATAACTACGTCCTTCAACTGCTGCACATAGAGCCGACTGCACTTCATCTATATCTGAGTCTTTTAACAAGAATCCGACTACACCAGCATCCACCATTTTGTAATAATAATCTTCATCTCCATACATTGAAAGCGTAATAATTTTTAAATCAGGGAAACGTTTTAGAGCTTCTTGGGCAGCAGTAATTCCGTTCATTTCAGGCATCTCAATATCTAACAAAACTATATCAACTGGTATCAACTCCAGAGTGTTTAGAAATTCTATCCCTGTTGCGGCTTCTGCAACAACTTTAAATTTATCAAAAGAATTTAATAATAGCTTAAGACCATTTCGAAATAGAGCATGGTCGTCCACTATCATTAGATTATAAACCTTATTCTCTGTCTTCATTTTTAAATGGTATTTTAATTATCATTTCAGTTTCTTTGCCTTCAAGACTGTCAAAATCTACACTTCCTTTTAAAGAGTTTACTCTGCTTAAAATATTATAGAGTCCTGTTCCTTTTTCTTGTGATTTTAGAACAGTTTTCATGTCAAATCCTTTGCCATTATCTTTATATTTTAGTGTAACTGCGAACAAATCGTAATATAAATTGATGTTTATTTTTGTTGCGTTTGCATGTTTAAAAGTATTATTTACAAGCTCACAAAACACACGATATAAAACAGTTTCAATGGTTTGTTCCATTCTAAGACCTTTTAAATTGCTTTGATAGTCAATTTTCATGCTTTCAGTTGCATTAATTTTTTGCAAGAAATTGCTGATTGCTTTTTCTAATCCGAAATTATCCAAAACATGAGGTGATAAATTATTAGCAATATCCCTAATACTTTTAATAGACTCAAGAATAAGATTGTCCATATTTTCAAGGATTTCTGCTGAGTGTACGCTTAGTTTTTGCTTTTTTAGTGCCGAAGCCGACATCTTGACAGTCGAAAGTAAAGGTCCTAAACCATCGTGGAGATCTTTTGCCAATCTTTTACGCTCTAACTCTTCGGTTTGAATGACTACGGATAGATATTTTTTTTCGCTTGCTCGCTTTTCTTTCTCCATCCTATCCATATAATCAAATATTTTTCGAATCAGGACGAGTCCAATAGCAAAACAAGTTGCAGAGGATACTCCTAACCAAATATACAATATGCGGTAATAATAAGGCTCGACATCAAAATAAAGCGGTAGTGCTTCTAAAACCATTCGGAATAATAATGAAGCAAAACCAAGGCTAATAAAAATCCATGAAAGATTGTATTTTGTACGCTTTGTCAACTTTAGCGAAATGATTGCTGCGACAATTTGCAAAACTATAGTTAGGAATAAAACAATTTTAAGAACCATAAATAAATATTTTACAGTACAAAGATACAGATTTAATACAAATATAAAGGCAAGGATTTCGAGAGAATTTATTACTTTTGACACCATGACACAAATGCGACTACTAATTTTAAATTATGAATACCCTCCACTTGGTGGGGGAGCAGGTGTTATTACTAAAAATATCGCAGAAGGCCTTGCAAAAAAAGCTCATAAAATTACAGTTGTTAGCACGTGGTACAAGGGTGAAGATGAAGATCAAACAGAAAATAATCTTAGAATAATTCGTCTAAAATGTAAACGTAAAGAAATTTACATGTCAAATCCTTGCGAAATGCTATCATGGGTATTTGCAACAAAAAAATATTTAAAAAAACACCTGATTACCAATAAATATGATATTTGTTTTGCAAATTTTGCTCTACCAGGTGGCGAAGTAGCATATAGTATGAAATTATTGTATGGTTTGCCTTATGTTATTATGTCCCATGGTCATGATATCCCATGGTTTATGCCGGAACAAATGATGTGGTATCATGCTTTGACTTATCAATGGATTAGAAAAATATGTCTCCAATCCGAAAGAAATTATGTCCAATCAAATGATATGAAAGATAACTTTGATGCGTTTTTAGGAAAGTCTTTTAATTATAAAAACAAAATAGTATATAATGGTTGGAACAGCAGCATTTTTAAACCCGATTACAGCAAGTTATCTAAAGAGTTTATAGTGCTATTCCCTGGAAGATTAGTGAAACAAAAAGACCCTATGAGTTTTTTAAAAAGTGTAAATATTGTCCACTCTCATATTCCTGACATAAAAGTACATATTCTGGGAGATGGAAAACTTCGAGGAAAAATGGAGAGATTTGTTGAAAATAATAATCTTACAGAAACTGTCGTTTTTCGTTCGTGGATATCAAAAGAAGAAATGTTACACGAATACCAAACCGCTTCTGTTACTGTATTACCCTCACTTAACGAAGGTATGAGCATCGCTACTTTAGAGGCATTGTCTTGTGGGCAATACCTTATTGCAACAAAAGTAAGTAATAACGAAAATCTAATCGAATCTGGAGTAAACGGAGACTTTATAGAAAAGAAAAACCCAAAAGATATTGCCGAAAAATTGTTGGACTTCTATCATTCAAAATTCTTAAAAAATTATCGTATAAATGACGAAAACCTAAAAAAATATCATGTTTTATATGAATGGGATAATATAATTGAGAAATATGAAGAAGATCTTATGAATATAATTGAGAAAATCTGAAAATACAAACTTTTATTGTTTGACAATCCCTAAATGTGTTTGAACAAAAATTTCCCAATTAAAAAGAAAATTAATAAAATGAAAATTAATGTTTTTTGGTTTAGACGAGACCTTTCGCTTAAGGATAATCATGGTTTGTACTTAGCACTTAAAAGCTCATTGCCAGTTTTGGGGCTATTTATTTTTGATAAAAATATTCTTGTGGATCTTAATAAAGATGATGCTCGTGTGAGTTTTATTTATGATACACTTATAGGTATAAACACAAAAATCAATATGTTTAATTCAAGTCTGATTGTCAAAAACTCGACCGTTGAGCAAGCGTTTATCGAAATAATAGAGCAATTTGACATTTCAGAAGTATTCGCAAACGAAGATTACGAACCTGATGCAATACAACGTGATAATAGTATAAAACAATTATTAGAAAAGAAAAACATAAGGTTTAGCTTACATAAAAATCAGGTAATTTTTGCAAAAGATGAAATACTAAAAAATGATGGGAAACCATATACCGTTTTTACTCCATACAAAAACAAATGGTTGCAAAAATTTCAAGAAGACAAATTATCTTTTTATCCTTCGGAGAGTTTATTAAAGAACCTTATACAACTAAAATATGATTTTCCATTATTAAAAGATATTGGTTTTAAAAAAGGCAAGCTTATACTTAAGCCTGTTAATTATGAAGTAATTGAAAATTACGATAAGTTTCGAGATTTTCCGGCTGAGAATTACAGCACATGTATTGGTCCACATTTAAGATTTGGCACAATCAGTATCCGAACATTAATAAAAACGGCATTAACACTAAATAGTGTTTTTTTAAGCGAATTGATCTGGCGTGAATTTTTTATGCAAATTTTATATCATTTCCCTTATGTTGAGCAAAGGTCTTTTAAGCCAGTTTATGATCTTCTGGAATGGGAAAATGACGAGAATCAATTTGCTAAATGGTGCGTAGGAGAGACTGGTTATCCAATTGTTGATGCAGGAATGAAAGAACTTAATAGCACAGGATATATGCACAATCGTGTACGAATGATAAGTGCTGGATTTCTCGTTAAACACCTATTAATTGATTGGCGTTGGGGAGAGGCTTATTTTGCAGAAAAGCTCTTAGATTATGAGTTAGCTAGTAATAATGGTAATTGGCAGTGGGCTGCTGGCACAGGATGCGATGCCGCCCCTTACTTCAGAATTTTTAACCCTTACACTCAGCAACAAAAATTTGATAAGGATTTTAAGTATATTAAAAAATTCATACCATATTTTGATACTAATAATTATTTAAATCCAATTATTGCTCATAAATTTGCTCGTGAAAGGTGCATTAGTCGGTACAAAAATTGTATTGATAAACAATAGCTTAAGTGTGTTATAAGGTATATTTGTTGTCTTTATTTATAAATTTGGTACTAAACATTATTTATTATATATTTACACCAAGAAATTAAGCTTATGCCCGAAAAGAAAAAAATACTCGTTGCAGATGATGAATCTCTAAATTATCTTTTTTATTCGGAGGTTATAGACCCAGAGACTTTCGAATTAATTTATGTAGATAATGGAAATGATGCCATAAAAAAAGTTTATGAAATGGGTAATGATATCTCATTAGTTTTAATGGATTTGAAAATGCCAGAATTAGATGGTTTTTCGGCTACCAAAGAAATACGTAAATTTAATGCTACAATTCCAATAATTGCACAAACGGCTTATGCTTATAAAGAAGATTATGACAATGCTATTGCAGCTGGTTGCAATGGTTATATCTCAAAACCAATTCACGAAAAAGAATTACTTTCAAAAATATTTTCATTTTTACCACAAAATTCGTAGTCTAAATTATTTATAGTTAGCTTTTTACCCTTTGTCGCATAACCTCATAAATAAACATTCCTGCTGCCACTGACACATTAAGTGATTCTGTTTTTCCGCTCATAGGGATTTTAACAGTTTTATCTACTCGTCTAAGGACTTGTGTGGACACTCCTTTGTCTTCTCCCCCGACAACGATTGCAAGAGCTTGCGTAAAATCGACATCATAAACTAAGTCTGATGCCTTTTCGTTTGCAGCGATTATAAATAATCCTAATTGTTTTAATAAAAGTATTGTATCAACAAGGTTTGTTTCTTTACAAATTGGGATATTATATAAAGCCCCAGCAGAAGTTTTAATCGCATCTTCTGTTATACTGACACTATTATCAGAGGGGATTATAATTGCATCTGCCCCAAGGCATTCGGCAGTACGAGCAATAGCACCAAAATTACGTACGTCAGTAATTCCATCGAGTATCAACAATAAAGGAACTCGTCCTGCCTCAAAAACAGAACTTACAATATCTTCTGTGTCTTGATAACTTATTGGCGACAAATACGCCACTACTCCCTGATTATTCCCTTTCGAAATTTTGTCGATTTTTTCGTTTGGAACATATTGCACTTTTATATTGTTTTTACGTGCCTCTGCCATTAGCTCACCAACTAAACTTCCAGTAAGTTGATGTCTAACTAATAATTTGTCTATCTCCTTACCCGATTTAATCGCCTCAAGCACGGGCCTTATTCCAAAAATAAATGTCTCCATTAAATTAGTTTTTAGTTATTGTAAAAATGCGACCGTTTCGCCATGTATTAACAGCTTGTGCCCAAACTGCTTGGTAGCGCTCATCGCGTCTTAAAAGTGTTTTTTTTCCTGAATATAGGCTATTTACTACATCAAATTGAAATAATACACCAGCCACATCAGGATTTTCTCCATAAAACCACTCCTCGCCGTTTGCACTAATATTAACAATTGTAGGAGGCCCTAAAATAATATATAAAAGTCCTCTGTCAGTTTTCCAACCTTCGCGATAATCACTAAAAAAATTGTTTGCTAAACTTACTCTATTATAAAATACTCGTATTTGTTCTTTTGCAAATTTTTGGTTTTTAGATAAGCCTAACCAATAATTATCAATAGCTATTTTTAAATTTTCGGCATTTTTTATTTGTTTAATATCCTTGTTTGTCGCAAATAAGTTTAGAGGTTCAAGCATATCAGACAAAATATTTATATTCGGATAGTTATCTCTCGGATTTATAAAGCACATAAAACCAGGATCTTGCGAAGATGTTTTAAACACATAAAATCCATTCTGGGCAAAAGTAATGGTGTCGCCTACACGATATGTAAAAACAGAATCTGGCACAATAATATCGTCAGAGTTCTTAAGTGTAAAATACGGTGGGATAACAATATCCTCTGTATAATTAAAAAACTCAAGTGTTGCTGTATTATTATTCCATAAATGAGAACTTATGCGATAAGTATTGTGCTTATTGACAAAATGCTTATATTTTATTTTTGAAACAGAATCGAGCTCTTCAAGTAAAAATTTATTAGCAAGATTAGAACCCACATTATCTATATCCACAATAATTCTACTTCCTCCCTTTCTATTCGCAAGTATAAAACCAAGAATCAGTTTATTCTCTGAGTTCGGTTTGAGGTTTATTCTAAAATAACTTTCTGAATAGGGATTGTCAGATTTAATTTTTAAATTATAAACAATAACTCCAGAGTCAACAATTTCGAAATTTTCAACATTGCGCAAAGCATATTTGACAATTACTTCTGATATAGTGTCTGTTTTATTTTTATTGTTTAATCTTAGTTCATCGACATTTAGCCGAAAAAAAACAATTGCCGAAGTGTCCGAATCGCAATAAGTTTTAACCGTTGGGTGTAAGTATGTTTCTACCGGATTATAAATTGACGAAAAGTTATATTTATATGTCGCTGTTTTATCAATGCTCACATTGGCTTTTGGGGGTACACAAGCCCCTATAAGCATCGATATCGCAATCAACCAGCCATATATTACGTATTTACTCACTATCTTCATCAATATCAAATTTCCGATACATTTCTTTTTTAAATCTTTTCATATAAGTTGAGCTTCCCAAACCATATTGATAAAATACCCCACCTTCTTTCATTTCTCTTTGTCCTGGCTTTGTATCATAAACAATTTGGTTAAATGTTTCATCTGCCGATATGGCACTAAAAGTACCTGCACTATATCTAAAATAATAGTAATTATTAACATCGGGTTCGAGAAGCATTTCAAAAACATCTCCTCTTCTAGATTTTTCAAATTTTATAAATCCAAAAACATATTTGTTTATCTGATTTTTGCCAATATTTGCTATTCCGATGGGGCCATAATGAATAAACGAATTAAGTTCAGGAGAGTAAATAAATACTAACTCGGTAAAAACAAATTTATTGGCAAGTTCTTTAGGTAATTTTGTGTAGTTTCCAAGACTTTGATTAGAAAACCATTCGTCGGCTACTTTGGTTCCCAGATATTCGACTAAAGCTTTTTCGAAGATTTCATCGCGGGGATTAATTCCAACAAGCCCAGGTGTAGAGTTTAAACGTGTAGCCATGTTTTCCATTGCATCTTTATTAAAATGAGCATCAAGTATCATGGAAAGTTCAAATTCGGTAGTGTCCCTATCGGGATAGTAGAGTATATCACCAATAGTATTTGGCTTAAAAAGCCCAAAGTCTTTACTGAAATTGACTCTTCCGTTTCCGAAAACATTACATATTGATCGATGAATGTGCAAATAGTTACCTGGCAGACTTGGCTCGTTAAGTTTTTCTTCGGAAGCAATCATATACTTTCCTTCGCTTGCATCGTAGTGCAAATATCCTTTAGCTGTAAATAACTCTTGGTCGTATTGATTTCTTTTTTTGCCAAGGAAAGACGGATATACTTTATTTGAGTTAGAAAGTAAAATTCCTGCTGTCAGTCTAGCATTATTTATATTAACTGGTAAACTGTCCACGGCAATATAAATCTCATCAGGGTCGATAAAGTTTTTAAATTTTAGCCAATTTGCATCAGATGTATCACACTCATATTTTACTCTTGTTCCGCCATTAAACTCAAGATTTTTTTGATTTGCATATAGATTTACCGCTCCTTGAAAATCATAAAATGAACTTAATTTAAAATTATCTGGTTCAAGAATATCGCCATTTGCATAAGTTTGTCCAGAAGCATCAACTCCTATTTTATTAAAATGTATTGTTTGGGGCAATTTAGTATTATCTAAATAGTCATAATCGCCATAAGCTGTATATCCTTTTTTACTAAATATACTTACTACGGAATTATATATTGTATGATATCTTGATGTTGAGTTTGCAATAATTTTAGCATTACTAATAGGTCGCATAATAGCATCCTTTTCGATTGTAACATTTCCATCTTCTGTATAAATAGTAGCATCGGCAACTTTTATAAACTTAACGCCTTCTGCATATATGATATGCTCGGTATAATTATATTTTGCACTAGGTGCAACAAAATTAAGAGAATCTTGCTGTGGGTGTACCGAGGTAAATCTAGGTCCTTCGAGAAATAAATCTTCCCATTCACTTGGGCTAATATCGTCACCTGCTGCTTCTAACTTTTCGAGTACATCAGTATCTGCACTTATTGCTAATTCCTCTTGATCCATATACCAGGTCATTTGGTTCATTTCGCTGATATATTTATTTTTAGGAAACCTCCAAATAGTATTCTCTCCATTTGTTTTAAACTCTCCTTTTCTTTCAATAAAATCGACTTTAGTTTTTACGTTGTCTGATTCAAAATCAGTATTAAGAATGTTTATCGTATATAAATCGAAATTAGCTGTATCAGCATCTACAATATCTTGTAAAAAGTGAAATTCGTTTGATGTAAGTTTAGCTTTTGTTATATGAAGCATTCCATTACCGTATAGACCATCGTGCCTAAGCGTCAAATTTCCATCTAATATTCCTTGATTTTCATACATTATAAAGTCTGCTGTATCTTTCTTTATAAAAAAATCATCTTCTTCAACATTCCACCTTAGAGTATTGTCTTTACCTGTGACTTTAGGATATTCTACTGGTGATTTTTGTTTATTAATAACAAGATCTTGAGAGTGTCCCTCCATGTGGTCGGGGAAGAAAATAAGATAATCTGCATTAACTTTTGAACTTAGATAGTCGATTTTCCCCACCCCTCTCAAACCTTCATTGCTAAGGTCTATCTCGTTATAGTAAGTCGCTTTTCCTTCATAAAGCGACAATCCTTCGGCAGGAGTACGAGTATTAAACCCAAGCGAAAAATCGCTTTTACGTAGTACCAGAGTTTCTTTAATTGGAGGGAATATTCCTCCTGAGTAAAGTGTCCCTTCAAAGTGAAGATTTGCTCTTGAGTATCCTTCTATGCTATCAAGTTCAAAAGGATCAACTTCAAAATAAAAAATATTTCGTTTGTAAGCTCGTTTATAAACGTCTTTTCGGTCATAATAAACGTAAGTTTTATCTTTTGAATTAAATTTTGGATATTCAGGAAAATCTTGTTTGCCAGATTTATTCATAGGCTCGTCAATATAAAACTCACCGTTAATATGCTCAAGATTATTTCTGACGATTGCTGGTTTAGGTTTTCCTTCGGAATCTAAATAGTCGGTTTCGGCAACCATTTTCATCGAATCACACTGGACAAGTTCCATCATAAAGCGGTTGTAATCGAATTTAAAATTGTTTCCATAAAAATAAAACTGACCAGCTTGAATTGTTCCATTAAAAGTAAAAGAACGATTTTTTTTCATGTTGATTTTCTGATCTATTGGGAAAACTTTTACACTTTGCGAATCTGAAAGATGTACCGATGGAATACCATCAATTTTTAGGTCAAAATTTAATAGACTGAGCTCTGCATTTGCTATATCGCCCTCGGTTTTGGAATATAATTGCATAACGTCTGAGTCTTTTGTCCCTCGATGGGCTTCAACCATTTTCCAAGCCTCGGGAAACACCTTTATGTATTCGGTCTCAGCATCATAACTTAGATAACCCTCATACGCTAAAGACAATACCATTTGCACTACTTGTTCAGGACTATATTTCATGTATTGAGCTAAATCGTTAAGATAAAATTCAGGATACCCGGCCCATGAGCTAACAAATCCAGTAATAACGGCCAAAGGATGTTGTGGATCACGCTTTTGTATCTTTTTATATTTTTCGAGACGATAGTAATCTGTCGATTCAAACATTGCCTCATTGGGTACGCCAGGAGTTTTAATCATTGTAAAGTCGATTTTAAACTTTTCAATAAACCACTTCATCCATGTAAAGTCCATTGTAATCTGGTGGTAGGAATTTATGAAGTTAACTTTTGACATTCCTTCTTTGGTTCTTATCAATTCGAGAAGCCCGATTTGATTATGGAATCTAAAAGTTAAATTTGGATGATAAATAGAATCTTTAGCAAGCCGTAATACAATGGCACAATTGTCTGTTACAATCATTTTGTTGTCGATATAAAAAGCTCTTGAAAATGCATCCAAAGAAATTGTGTCATTTTTTGTAATTGTTATGCGTGCAAGTTCGTCTTTTGTTCCACTACCAATAAAACTTGAGCCATGAATACTAAAACCTCCTTCGTAATCGACACCTTTTACAATATCACGCAGTTCAAAGTGCTGATTATAACTGGTAAATTTTGGATAGCTAGATTTATATGGGCTATCTAAATTCCCCGCTTTATCAATTAGTTTTCCTATCATAGGCTGCTTAAAAAACATAGAGTTTGTGAACACCACAGAATCTGCGGTATATGTCATGTTTCGCATGTCGATATTATAGTGTCCCAATTTTGCCTGAATGCTATCAAGACCATATCTGACACGTTCCCAACCGACAATTCCGTTTTTACCTACCCATTTGTTTTTCACGGGATAATATACTCCATCAGTTTTATAGATTTTTAGACTATCAACTCCTTTGTATCCAACAAGATTGATATTATCAAAGATTATTTTAATCTCTTTATCATAATCTATTAAAAATGAGTTGTTTTCGATTTTCCATAATGTTTGCGGTGTTTTAGAAACAATATCCTTGACTAATAGTGCATCCATATTTAAAAGGTATTCTGAAATGTTTTTCAAATTTGGACGTTTGCCATCATTTAACAATTCAATCAACGCTTTCTCATAATCATCATATTGTCCTTTATCGATATTTCTTCGATTAAAATTTAACATAACATCAGCAAAAGCAACAAAATCTGGATATCCTTTACAACCCTTCGAAGCCATTAGGTTAGCAGTATTGATAAACTGTGTTTTTTCGTCAGGAGTTAGACTGTCGGTTGCCCAAAAAACACTAAATTCACGACTCATGCTTTTACCATTATGTCTTACTTCGCCAGTATAGCCAATCTCTTGCGAATAGGCTTTGTCAAACTTGTCTTTATCAACAGGAAATGCCTGCGAAAAAGCAAATAATGCAAAAAAAACAAAAGCTAAAACCGAAAACAACTTTTTCATAATTATGTGAGTTTGCATATTATCTAATTTATATTATTGAAAATATTTAAATAATTCTTGTGAATTTGATTAACTAATAATTCAAATGTGTTTATGAAAAATACAAGCAATCCAATTTTCTTTTACAATACTTTTTGCAAAAAACAAACCATAATCTTTGCATAGTGTTGTAATCTGATTAAGTTCTGTCTCAAAAAAACCACTTAAAAATAAGAAAGCACCTTTATCCATGTAATTAGAATATTGCGGGATATCTCTTTTTAGAATGTTCAGATTAATATTTGCAAAAATATAATCGAATTTTTTTTGAGGTATATCAGTAACATCGCCTTTTATTACTACAACATTAGATATATTATTTCTCTGGATGTTTTCTATTGTGTTTTCATAAGCCCACTCATCAATATCGATAGCAATAACAGATGCAGCACCCAGCATTGAGGCATAAATAGCTAACACGCCAGTGCCGCAGCCCATGTCAAGCACCGATGCTTCTGACATTGAATATTCGGAAATCAATTGCGACATCATATAAGTAGTAGCATGATGCCCTGTACCAAAAGACATTTTTGGCTCAATAAGAATTTTATATTCCGTATTAAAAATCTGATTATGAAATGGAGCTATAATAGCAAGTTTATCATCTACAACAATTGGGTCATAGTTTTCCTCCCATTTTTTATTCCAATTTTGCTGTTCAATTTTATTAATAAAGAAATTCAAATTATATCTCTGCAACAGCTTTTCCGTTTCCTTCTCATCGAATGATTTTTCGGGGATATAAGCTTTTAGACTTCCCTTAGCATCTGCAAAACTTTCAAATTCTTGCTCGGCTAAAAAAGCTATCAAAATTTCGGTAAGATATTCTTTTTGCTCGGGTATTTCAATACATAATTCTATATAATTCATATCAAATAGCCTGATAAATCTTTATAAAGTCCTCTTTTTTTAGTGAAGCTCCACCAATTAGTCCGCCATCTATGTCATCTTGTGAAAAAAGTTCTACCGCATTATCTGGTTTTACGCTTCCTCCATACAATATTGAAATTTGATCGGCAATATTTTGATTATATATTTCTGTAATAATTTTACGAATATACTCATGCATTTCTTGAGCCTGCTCGGGGCTTGCTGTTTTTCCAGTACCGATAGCCCAAACGGGTTCATAAGCGATAACAGTTCTTAAAACATTAAATTTATCGGTTAACGATAAGCTTGCTATCAATTGGTTTTTCACTACATCAAAATATGAACCATCATCTCGTTGATTGTCAGTTTCGCCGCAACACAAAATTGGGAATAGTGCATTTTTGTGACAATTTGCGAGTTTTTGTGCTATAATACTATCTGTTTCGCCAAATATTTGCCGTCTTTCACTATGACCAACAATAACATATTGTGCTCCAAGACCTTTTATCATATCGGCTGCAATTTCTCCGGTATAAGCTCCTTTTTCGTATTGAGAACAATTTTGAGCTGCGACTGAAATTTTTGTATAATCAACAGACCTTACGCACGCATCAATATGAGTAAACGGAACGCCAATGATTATTTTTACGTTAGGAGTAAGTTTATTATTGTTAAAATATTCATTTATGGAACTTGCCAATTTTACGCCCTCATTAACAAGCGTATTCATTTTCCAGTTACCAGCAATAATTTTATTTCTCATTTTATTAGTTTTTAGTTATATACTTGTTTTTAATCATCCAAGTGTAGAAAATATGAAAACCTGCCATAAACAACAATAAAGCTAAAATGTAATTTACTGTTAAATTGTTTTCTTTTTCAGTATTATGCTGTGTTACAGATTTAGCAAGCAATTCGCTTTGCATTTCATTAACATCCGGAATGTTTTTCCATGACCATTTGTTAATAATAGTTCCTTTTTTAAGCAGTAATAATCCTGGATTTGATCGTACAATAGTTTTAAGCGTTATTGGATCAGTATTATAAAACTCATAAACAGGATCATTTTCTGTAATAAATTTAACAATGTCTTCAGCATTTGAAGCTGTCAGGCAATAAAATTTTATATCAGCTTGCTCACAAAATGCTGCAATTTTGTTAATTTTATCAAGATTTTTGGTGTTGGCATTATCAACATGTGTCATTATTAGAAAGAAAAAATAATTATCATCTTCAAGGATTAAATCAGCAATATCCTCTCCGTAAGGAATAGATTGAAAACTTTGCTCTAAAGTATATTCGGCATCAAGAAGAACATAACCATCATCTGGGCGGGTATAAACTGTGAAATACTCTTCATCTCCTGCTGGGGTAAGGTAAATTAGTTTTACCAAATATGGGTCAAGTTCTTCTTCATAAACTATTTCTTGAAAAGTCCAAGTTCCATCTGGCAACATATCTATTGTATAAAATTCTGTTTCCCCATTTTTTGTAAATGCGAACTCAGCATCATAGAGGTTTACATATAATTCGTCGGCAGGCTCGGGACTAATGCCTAGCAAATAAATTGGTTCAATAGTAAAATCGTGAATTGGCGGATGATATCCTTCAGTTACAAGCCTATGGTCAGCATCAATAAATGTCCAAGTAGAATCGGGTAAGTTTTCTGTTAAAAACTCTTCTTTTTTGCCATCTTTTTCATAAATAAAGACACTCTCATATATATCAACATTATGTTTTTCTTCATCAGGAATTAACATTCCTTCTTGGATATTTGCCCCAATATGATAAGGTCTAAAATCAATTACAGGTAAATTTACTAAGCAGTAGAATGTAAGCCCAAAAGTGGCAACTCCCATAATCACGCTTAATGACCATTGCCACAACTGATTATATAGAGGTTTAAATTTCTTTCTTTGCATAAATATGATTATAACAAAAACAAGAATAATTATATTTTTAAAAAATGTTTGCCAATTTGTAAGTATTAAAGCGTCGCCAAAACAGCCACAATCTGCAACTGGATTAGCTACTGCAAGCCAAAGTGTTAAAGGTGTAAATAATCCCATAAATAACAATACTGCCCATGATGAAATTTTAGGTAATAAGTTAAACAGTAATACGATTCCAATTAACAACTCGGCCACCGAAAGTAAAATTGACATAGTTAATGACAAACTGTTTAAAAACTCAAGGTGCATTGCTATAAAATAATCACCAAACTTATAAGCCGTTCCCAATGGGTCAACCACTTTTACAAATCCCGAATAAATAAAAACTATTCCTACAAAAGTACGACTAAAATTCCTCAATAATTTCATACCTTTTAATTTTTTAGCGTTATACTTAAATTAATTTTCTATTTTTTATTTCTTTTATTATCATGCTAGATATATGCTCTGCATTAAGCATATTGCCTTCTTTATCACTGCAATCAATTCTCATTAAATTAGCATCTTTTTCGACGGCTTTAAGATACACATTTCGCACATTGTTTTGAAAAACTAAATTAGCCTCATGAATATCGATTTTGCCTTCAAGATATTCTCTATCTGCACCATTACGCACTTGAGTCAATTTCTTTTTTGTGAACTCAAAAGGCACATCGAGAAAAATGCTTAGATCAGGTTGTGGTATTTTATAGTAATTAAACTCTAAGTCTAAAATCCACTTAAAAAGTTTGTCTGCCTCGTCCACGTTTTTAAGTTTTGCACACTGAAACCCGATATTAGAATATACATATCTATCGTTAATTACAAGGCTACCGCTTGATTGCCAATCTCTGATAGTGTTTGCCATATTGTATCTGTCGCCAGCAAAAAGCAAAGCAACAAGATTAGGATGAACCTGCTCTAAACTGCCAAAATCTCCACGCAAAAACCTTGAAATCATGTCTCCAAAAATTGGCGAATCATTTGTGGGGAAATGAATATATTCAAATTTGATTTGTTTGCTCGTCAAGTATTGTTTTATCAACTCTATTTGAGTTGATTTTCCAGATCCATCCAAACCTTCAATTACAATAAAAGACATAACAAAAAAATATAATTAGACAATTTGACAAATTTATAAAAATTCATCAAATTTCTAATGGTTTTACATAGAATTTTATCAATTTTGCTAAACAACAATTTTTTTTATGATAAAAAACAGCTTGTTATATCAATTTTGATATCAAAACGAATGCCATTACGAGATTTTAATATTTTCAGAACTCCTGACCATCTCTCTTATAATATAATTATTAGTTATTTCGACCAACTTGTGCTGCGATGCATTTAGCCTACCGAAGTACGAGAGAAATCTGTTTAAGTATGATTAAAAGCCTTATTAAATTAATTTGTAAAATTGCGACAGTAACAATTACGAAAAATCAGGAGTTCAGATTATACCAATGTAATCACAAAATACCGCATATAAATTGATTTTACATAATGTTCTTTAAATTGTTCCCACTTTACCAATCAATTTTATAAATTTGCAAATAAAATTATTTTATAGTGTTTATAAATTTAAAAGGAAATTTGATTGATTTGGAAACCCCCAAAATAATGGGGATACTCAATATTAATCGCGATTCGTTTTACGAAGCTAGCCGACATATTACAAAATCAGATATTAAAAATACTATAAGTAAAATGTTCGAGGATGGTGCTGATATTATTGATATTGGTGCAATGTCGAGCCGTCCTGGAGCGAAAATTATAAGCGAAAGAGAAGAGTTTGATAGGTTAATCCCTGTTTTTGAAATAATTGACAAGTATTTTTCTGATAAATGTTTTTCTATTGATACGATTAGAGCATCTGTTGCAAAAAAATCGGTAGTTGAGCATGGATTTGCAATGGTAAACGACATTAGTGCAGGCGAATTTGATGAAAAGATGTTTAATACTGTTGCCGACTGCAAAGTGCCTTACATAATAATGCACATGAGAGCAACGCCTGAAAATATGCAAACAAACACTAATTATCAAGCTTTGCCAGATGATATTATTTATTATTTTTCTCAAAAGACATCTTTACTTAATAAAATTGGAGTTAATGATGTAATTATTGATCTTGGGTTTGGTTTTGCAAAAACTATTGAACAAAACTTTTTTTTGTTAGATAATTTAAACGATTTTAAAATATTTGAATTACCAATTTTGGCTGGACTTTCGCGTAAATCAATGATATGGAAAACTTTGAACATAACTTCATCCGAAGCTCTAAACGGAACAAGTGTTTTAAATACTATTGCTCTTGACAAAGGTGCTAATATATTGAGAGTGCACGACGTTAAGCAGGCAAAAGAAACTATTGAGTTATTCCTAAGAACAAAGAACTCACATTTTGTCAAGATTGAATAAAAACAATTATCACTGTCCGCTAAATTTTTAAGATTTATCGGACAATAACAAAAAATAATCATAAATTTGCAACATGATAACTGGATTTATACATATCAGATTTTTAGACATATTAGATATCTTTCTGGTAGCATTTTTATTATATCAGCTTTATCGATTACTAAAAGGTACAGCGGCAATGCGAATTTTTGCTGGAATTTTTGTAATTTATCTCACTTGGCTATTAGTAAAAGCAATGAAGATGGAACTAATAGGTTCCATTATGGGGCAGGTTATAGGTGTGGGTATGATAGCACTTATTGTTGTGTTTCAGCAAGAGATTAGGCAATTTTTACTAATGATTGGTAATAAGTATGTAAGAGGAGGTACTTTTAGGTTATTAAGAAATTCAAGATTCCAATCTGGTTACAGCAGCGTAAATATAGACCGAATCACAAATGCGGCTATTGAGCTTTCCAAAACAAAAACAGGAGCACTAATGGTGATTTCTCGTGATGCCTCATTAAAAACATTTGCAGAAACTGGCGAAATTATAAACTCTGATATTAACACCCAACTGATAAAGTCGGTATTTTACAAAGACTCACCTCTACACGATGGAGCAATTTTAATTGCTGATAACAAAATAATTGCTGCAAAATGCATTTTACCTGTGTCGTCTGCTCCAGACCTTCCCAAAGAATATGGGCTACGACACCGAGCTGGCCTTGGAATGACCGAAGTTACAGACACTATTGTAATAATTGTCTCCGAACAATCTGGAAATATTGCAGTTGCCAGAAATGGACGTGTTTACGCTGTCTCGCAAGTTGAACGACTAAGCAAAATTATTACTGGTTTTCTTAGTAAAACAGAAGGTAAAAAAACTTAGTTTCTCAATTCTTGGGTCTCAAATTTAATTACCTTTGCATAAACGAAAACGCCATGCTTACATTAATAAAAAATGCTACTGTAATTAACGAAGGGATTTCCAAAGTCTGTGATGTGCTTATTGAGAATGAAAAAATTTTGAAGGTCGAAAAAGCTGGAGATATTAAAACGAAAGTTGATATTACAATTGATGCTGATGGCTTATGGCTGTTACCTGGAATAATCGACGATCAGGTGCATTTTCGGGAACCAGGTATGACTCACAAAGGAGATATTTATTCTGAATCACGAGCTGCTGCTGCCGGAGGTGTAACTTCATTTATGGAAATGCCAAATACAAATCCGTCAACAACAAGCATTGAGTTGATAAATCAAAAAAATGAAATTGCTGCCAAAAATTCGCTTGTAAATTATTCGTTTTTTCTGGGAGCAACTAATGATAATATTGATGAAATTAAAAATATTGACCCAAATGAAATTGCTGGTGTAAAAATGTTTCTTGGTTCATCAACAGGGAATTTACTTGTTGATAATAATTTATCAATTAAAAATATACTTGCAAATTCACCAGTTATTGTGGCAGCACATTGCGAAGATGATACAATAATTAATGAGAATTTTGCTGAGTATAAAAGTAAATTTGGAGACAATATTCCTATAAAATATCATGCTGCAATTAGATCAGAAAAAGCTTGCTATACTTCGTCATCAAATGCAGTGCGAATTGCAAAAGAGACGGGTGGTAGATTGCATGTTTTTCACTTGAGTACAGAAAAGGAGCTATCTTTATTCTCAAACAAGCCCTTGGCAGAAAAGAAAATTACTGCCGAAGTTTGCGTGCATCATCTTTGGTTTAATGATACTGATTATGAAAAATATGGCACAAAAATAAAATGGAATCCAGCTATTAAAAAAGAATCCGACAGATTAGCATTAATACAAGCTTTAAAAGACGGGAAAATTGATATTGTTGCCACAGATCACGCTCCACACACTATTGAGGAAAAAGACAATATTTACACAAATGCACCTTCGGGCGGACCAATGGTTCAACATTCGTTGCTTGTTATGTTGGAGCTTGCCAAACAAAATTATTTTTTAGCTGTGGATGTTGTAAAATGGATGTGTCATAATCCTGCCGAACTGTATAAAATTGGGCTAAGAGGATATATCCGTGAAAACTATTTTGCAGACTTGGTGCTTGTAAATCCTAATACAGAAACATTAGTAAAAAAAGAAAATCTCCTTTATAAATGCGGCTGGTCTCCTCTTGAGGGAACAAAATTTAGCAACAAAATTCACACTACATTTGTCAATGGCAAAATTGTTTTCGATAATGGCAAAATTATTGAGAATGAGGCAGGAAAAAAACTAAAATTTAATAGGTAAAATAATTTTAAAACCAGACACATGAAATTAATATTATTTCTATTAGCATTTGTTTTGTCGATATATTCTAATGCTCAAATAAACAGAACAATTTTTGACGAGAGAACAAACCAAGAAATACTTTACGGTGAATGTAATACGGACGGTTTTACACAAAATGAGTTCGGATCTTGGTTTAACTCGGAGTATGAAAGATATAATGTCGCTGACACATTTTTTAATCCACAATACTCTATTCCATTTGATAGCATTTACGTTTTTTTAGGAACATGGTGTAGTGATACCAAAAGAGAGTTACCTCGTTTTTGCAAAATAATGGAGGATGAATATTTTAATAAGACCAAAGTTCGTTATTTTGGATTTGACGGACACAAACAAAATGATGTGATAAATTCTGATGAATTTAATGTTCAATATTTACCAACTTTTGTTTTTTATTATAAAGGGAAGGAGCTTGGGCGGATTGTTGAAACAGCACAAAAAAGTTTAGAAGAAGATATAATGGATTTATTAATGCGAGTTCAGGAACTTTAGGTGACTCTAATTGTTTGACAAACCCTTAGGTATCCGTTTAAAAATTTCTTTTTTTATTATGTCGTGAATATAATTTAAAAATATTACTTTTGAAATATGAAGTCATTTTTGATAATCGTGCTTTTGAGTTTATGCCTCAATGTGTTTTCACAAAATCAAGACAATTTTCCTTATTGGCTTGAAGGCACATGGGTAATAGAGTCTGAGACAGGCGAATCTTATGAACAGTGGGTGCTTGAAAATCCTAATTTATTATCTGGTAAAACATACAGGTTTTTTGATGAAGATACAATTGTGTTTGATACCATGAAAATTAAACGACAGGCAAATGAAATTATCTTTGAGATGGCTGCTAATATTCGTAATCAACGAGTGATGGCAGGTTTTGTTTTAAATAAACCTACATCAGAACTTTGGAAATTTGAAAATCCTGTAACAGATTCTCCTCATAATATTAATTATTGGCGTATCGAACCAAACAAAATTTATGTGTGGATAGAAACAATGGATAATGAACATGCCTGCATGGATTTTATAATGATACGAACAAATGAGTAATCCTTTTACAAGACTTGCATTCCCCGAATATGAATTTCGTTTAAAAAAATCAGACGAAAAAGCATTTATATTTGATGATATTCGCAAAAAGTGGATTGTTTGTACGCCAGAAGAATGGGTAAGGCAAAATTTGATAAAATTCTTAATTATAGAGTTAAAATTTCCAATAAATTACATCGCTGTTGAAAAAGGTTTAAAAATTGCTGGACGAGAATTTCGTTTTGACGCTTTAGTTTATGATAGAAAATTTAAACCGTTGGTAGTTGTTGAATGCAAAGCTCCCGAAATTGCACTTGACCAAGATGTTTTTGACCAAGTTTTACATTATAATTATGAAATAAATGCCCCGTTTTTTCTAATTACAAATGGTTTTGGTTTTATTATGGGTCAAATCTCAAGCGAAAAAGGAGTGGAGTTTCTCGAAAAGCCTCCAATGTTTGATGATTTGATTGTGATGTAGATGGGTTTTGTGTTGTAAAATATCGCTTGCCTACGCTACCCCTAACCCCTAAGAGGGGAAAGCCAACGCTACTTCTTCTAAATATCTCTAAAATCTAAAAGGGGAATGCCAGCACTATCAGTATTGTGCGGACAGCCTCCCTTCAGGGATACAGGGTGTGCGTAAGGTTTTGTTGTTTTTATACATTTATTTAATTTTAATTTTAATTTTTACTGTTTCTGCTTGCCTACGCTACCCCTAACCCCTAAGAGGGGAAAGCCAACGCTACTTCTTCTAAATATCTCTAAAATCT
>Ga0265295_1002749_pt1 | contig 26991 bp, 26 predicted proteins | sample Munlansysbiofilm_FD_192503 | JGI IMG/M metagenome (GOLD analysis project Ga0265295, IMG submission 192503) | Leachate microbial communities from a municipal landfill in Southern Ontario, Canada - Methane capture system biofilm | ecosystem: Engineered > Solid waste > Landfill > Unclassified ... | reverse complement strand
GCTTACAAGCCTTTTAGGCGAGGTTGAAACCTCGCTTCCGAAGAGATCTAAGTTTAATCTAAACACCAATTGATCTCGCCTCTTTTATGTTTGGCTAGATAAGCATTTGATTTTGAGAAAGGTTTTGAGCCAAAGAAACCTCTATATGAACTTAGTGGTGATGGGTGTGGTGCTTTTAGAATTAGATGTTTTTTTGAGTCTATGAGTTTTTCTTTTTTTTGAGAGCCGTTTCCCCAAAGTATAAAAACTATGTGTTCATACTCACTTGATAATTTTTCTATAACAGAGTCAGTAAACTCTTCCCATCCCCTGCCCTTGTGAGAGTTTGCCTTTGCCATAAGAACACTAAGCACACTATTTATAAGCAATACACCCTCTTTTGCCCACTTAGTTAAATCTGGCGAGCTTGGCTCTTTGCAAGCCATATCATCAACTAATTCCACAAAGATATTTCTCAAAGATGGCGGAGTTTTACACCCCTTTACTACTGAAAAAGCCAAACCATTTGCTTGAGAGGCTCCATGATAAGGGTCTTGCCCGATTATCACAACTTTTACATCTTGTGGCTCAACTAGTTCAAATGCTCTAAAAATCTGCTCTCTTGGTGGAAATATAGTTTTGTTTTTATACTCATCTTCTATAAAATTTTCTAAACTTTTAAAGTAACTCATCTCTATCTGTGAAGAGACAAGAGATGACCACTCTGTAGATTTTATCAATGTTTTTAGCATCTTCTTACTCTTTTGATAGTTCTAGTATGATCTCTCTTATATCATCTTCATCAAAGTAGATATTTAGAGCTAACTCATTGCTGATTTGACCTAGTAGTTTTTTCTTTTTTTCAACTCGTGCATCACCATCTAAGGGAGTTAAAATATTTCGAATCTTTTGTTTATAGTTTAAGAGAATCTCTTCTTTTTTTTCTTCTTGGCTTCTAGTAGGAACAGCCTCTTTACTTCTTAAAACCAAAAATATGATAATAACTAAAACAATAATCCCAAAAACCGAGTAAATAATCTCACTATCCATAAAAAGCCTTTTTGTATATAAGAAAGAAGTATATCCGTTTTTTAAAAAACTTCTATATCATCTATCTCTTTAGCAGGTGTGAGTTCAAGTTGTTTTTCTGTGTTTTTGATGATTTTATCTTTCTCATCTTGGCTCATGTTTGTGTTTAAGAGTTCTAGTATGTACTTGATGCCATTTGCATTTATCTTTTTTACACTTGCTATGTAGTGAATGAAGGCTATGGTTTGTATATCATTTATGGAGTAGAGTTTTTTTTGAACACCCTCATGTTTTGGTAAGAGTCCCTTGTCTTCATACATTCTAAGCGTTCTACTTTTTGCCCCTAGCATCTCTGCGACACCACTAAGTGGAATTACTGGCTTATCTTTATCTATAAATGACACCCTATTCTCCTAAAATATATTCATGTGATTATACACAAAACAGAGTTATTCTTTCTTTTAAAGTATATTTTTTTACACAAACTCATGTCATATTTTTACATTATTTATGTAATGTTATTAGTTATTAAGCTGCTAAACTATACACTAAAAGCGTATTTATTCTACTAAAAGGTTTTTATTTGAAAATATTATTGCTACTTTTTGCTATCTTTATTGTCCTTGGTTTTGCTAATGAGAAAAAAGAGCAGAAGATTGAAAAAGAGCTTTTCGTTCCACTAATTGAGAGATATATCTTAGATGAGTTAAGAGATATTAGGATAGACCATCACAGGCTTCGTTCTGATGTTGAACAGCGGATTTCAAGAGCTGAAGTGTCTCAAACTGATAGGTCGGCTAGATATATCACAGATACAGTTGGAAATATATTTTACATCATTGCGGCGGCAACTTCTGTGCTTATTTTTGCAGGTTGGAACTCTCTTAGAGATATCCGAAAAAAGACTGAAGATATTGTAGAAGCAAGAGTTGAGCAAATCACTAAAAAGTATAATGAGAAGCTAGAATCACTTGAAGACACTCTAACTGAGCAGTCTAAGAAAATACTAGAGAACCAAAACAAAATTTATAATACTCAGTTTATTCACTCCTTGTGGATGCGCTCAAATCTTGAGACAAATCCACAGTCAAGGATAGATATTTATGATGAAATATTAAAATTAAATTCTAATGATGCAGAAGTTTACGCCTACAAAGCTGATGCGGTTTTAGATTTAGATGAGTATGAATGGGCGTTAAATCTTAGTAACAAAGCTATAGAGATAGATGATACCTACGGCTATGCTTACTGGCAACGCTCTTGCGCAAATGCAGAGCTTGGAAACTTAACTGATGCTATAAATGACTTAGAATTAGCCTTACAAAAATCTCCAAACCTAAAAGATGATGTAGAGAATGAAACATCATTTCATGATATAAAAGAGACAAAAGAGTTTAAAAAGATACTAGCGCAAATAGAAAGGGGATAGATATATGAATATACAAATAGCAACTTTTGATGAGGCAAAAACTCTTGCAACCTCTTGGCAAAGAGATATTGCAAAAAACAGAATTCGCTCTGAGAAGAAATTTCATGCCATTATGAAGCGTCTTCTTAGTGATCCAAAAAACAAGATATTTCTTATAGAACTACTAGACCAAAGCTTCAGATCACATGACAACAACCGCATAGCAAATCAGCTAGAATATATCTTTAACAAGTACAATAACACAACTTTTTTTACAGAGTTTGAGCAACTCTTAGTTTGGCTCTTTCGCAATCTTGGCATCTACCTACCTGTTATCTCAGTCCCACTTTTTATCACTTACCTAAGAGGCGATATAAAAAACATTGTCATCAAAGGTGAAGATAGATCACTAAATGCACATCTACAAAAACGATTGGCAGAGAAGACTAGAGTAAATATAAACATCATCGGCGAAGCAGTCTTAGGCGAAGATGAGGCGAAACAAAGAGTTTTAAAGTACATCTCTGCACTACAAAACCCAAATATTGACTATGTCTCTATAAAAATATCTACAATTTTTTCACAAATAAACCCTCTTGCACATGAGTGGAGTGTAGAGCAAATCTCTTTAAGACTTCAAGAAATTTTTAGAGCTGCACAAGAAAATGGCTCAAAGTTTATAAACCTTGATATGGAAGAGTACAGAGATATAAACCTAACAATGGATGTCTTTATAAGAACCCTCTCACTAGATGAGTTTAAAAATCTTCATGCTGGAATTGTGATTCAAGCATATATCCCAGAGAGTATGACTCACCTAAAAAGACTATATGAGTGGGCGAAAAAGAGAGTTGATGATGGTGGAGCTAGCATAAAAGTAAGGCTCGTAAAAGGTGCAAACCAAGAGATGGAGCTCACAGAAGCATCACTTCGTGGCTGGGAGTGTGTGACCTACTTAGATAAAGCACAAAGCGATGCAAACTTTAAACTTCTTATGGACTTTCTTATAAGCAAAGAAGTCGCACCTTTCGTTAAAACAGGAGTGGCATCTCACAACCTTTTTGATTTGGCTTTAGGATATCTTCTTGCAAAACAAAGAGGTGTGTTAGACTCTTTTAGCGCTGAGATGCTTGAGGGGATGAGTGAGACGGCTTATCATATTTTAAAAGAAGAAGATATTGAAGTTATCCTCTACGCTCCAACTGCAACTTCAAAAACATTTACAAATGCTATAGCCTACCTTGTTAGGCGCTTTGATGAAAACACAGCAGAGCAAAACTTTTTAAGACATAGTTTTTCTCTTGAGGTAGGAAGTGATGCTTGGGATATTTTGCTTCGTAGTTATGATGATTCACTTTTGGCACTAAACTCACTCCCACAAGAGCCTTATAGAACACAAGATAGAAATACAGAATCATTTCTACCCATAAATAGTGTTGATGGATATATCTTTAAAAATGAGAGCGACACAGATTTTACTCTCCCACAAAACCAAATCTGGGCAGATAAGATAAGAGATAAATACAAAAATATCTCAAAAAATGAGCCTCTAAAAGCCTATATGGTCATAGATGGCAAAGAGCGTGAGAGTTTTGAGGTAAAAGAGATTATAGATAAATCTCAATTTAGCCAAAATGTTATCTTAGGAAGATGCTTTATGGCTGAGGAAGATGATTTAAAAGAGGCTCTAAGAGTCGCAAAAAGTGATAAAGATGGTTGGAGTAAGCTAACTCTTGATGCAAGAACAAAAGTACTAATGAATGTTGCAAATGAGTTTAGAAAAAACAGAGACTCTCTTATAGGAGTGGCTGCAGCTGAACTTGGCAAAGTCTTTAGTGAGACTGATGTTGAAGTCTCAGAAGCCATAGATTTTTTAAATTTTTATCCTTACAGTGTAAAAAAGCTCAGTGAGCTTGATGGTGTAAAACTAGAGCACAAAGGCGTTGGCTTAGTTATAAGTCCGTGGAATTTTCCAATAGCAATTGCCGCTGGAGGAGTAGCTGCTGCACTTGCAACTGGGAACAGGGTTATACTAAAACCATCTTCAGATGCCGTGCTTTGTGGATATATGCTCTGTAAGTGTTTTTGGGATGCTGGTGTTAGTAAGAGTACTCTACAGTTTACTCCAACCGAGGGAGCTTTGGCGGGTGAGCATCTGGTAAAGAGTGAGGATATTGACTTTGTAATCTTTACAGGAAGCGAAGAGACTGCTTATGGCTTGTTAAATAGTCGCCCAGATATTCACTTAAGTGCTGAGACTGGAGGCAAAGATGCAACCATAGCTACGGCACTATGCGATCGTGATCAAGCCATAAAAAATGTAATAGCATCTGCCTTTAACAACTCTGGGCAAAAGTGCTCAGCTACTTCCCTTTTAGTGCTTGAGAGAGAGCTTTATGAAGACGCGGAGTTTAAAGAGATGCTCGTAGATGCAACGCTCTCTTTAAATGTTGGCTCCGTTTGGGATCTTAAAAACAAAATCAGCTCATTAGCAAATATTCCATCAGGAAATCTAAGGCACGCACTAGAGTATTTAGATGATGGCGAAGAGTGGCTTATAACTCCTAGTTATGCACAAGATGGCAACCCTTATATGCTACGACCTTCCATCAGATGGGGTACAAAAAAAGGTGATTTTTGTCATATGAATGAGCTTTTTGGCCCAGTTTTAAGCGTTATGTGTGCAGAGGATTTAGAAGATGCCATAGAGATAGTAAACTCAACTGGCTATGGTCTAACTTCTGGTATAGAGTCTCTTGATGAGAGAGAAGTAGAGAGGTTTAAAAATGGGATACTCGCTGGAAATCTCTATATAAATCGCATGACAACAGGGGCTATCGTTATCAGGCAACCTTTTGGCGGTATGGGTAAATCAGCCATAGGAAGCGGTAAAAAAGCGGGTGGATTTAACTATGTTTCTCAGTTTGTTCATATCTCTTATGATGAAAAAACAAAACAAAAAACATCTTTTCATCCATATATCAAAAAACTTCAAGATCTTTTAAAAAATGAAGAGACTTACAAAGCACCTCTAAAAGACTCTATTAAAACACTTGAGTCTTTTGCTTACTTCTTAGAGAGTGAGTTTTTAAAAGAGCATGATTATGCAAACATACGAGGCGAGAGCAACACGATCCGCTACTTAAATGTCAAAAAAATGACCCTTGTGCTAAGTAGTGATGATTCACTTTACGAGATACTCTGCTCCATAGCCGCGGCAAAAATATCTGGGGTTAAACTTCATGTATCACTTCCAAAAAAGATAGATTCGCATGAGATTTTATGGCTTATGGGTAAAAAAGCATTTTTGCTTGATGAAGATGACACACTTATAAATGAGAGTTTAGAAGAGTCCATAGAGTCTATGAGTGACTCACTTAGAATTAGGTACTTAAACAAAGATAACATCGAGCAAGAAGTCTATGAGCAGATGGCAAAAGATGCAAAGCATATTGCGAGTGAGCCTTTTGTAGCGCAAGGAAGAGTAGAGCTTATGCACTACTTTTTAGAACAAAGCATCTCTCATAGCTATCACAGATATGGAAATCTAGGGCTAAAAAGTCTTGATAAAAAGGAGGACAAATAGATGGAAGCACCACTCTTAATTTCATTTTCTCTATATATGGTGTTGATGGTAGGTATAGGGTTTCACTTTTACTTTAAAACTGATGATTTAAGTGATTATGTTTTAGGTGGAAGAGGTTTAGGTCCAGGTGTCACAGCACTGAGTGCTGGTGCATCAGATATGAGCGGATGGCTACTTTTAGGTCTTCCTGGGATGATGTATAGCCAAGGTTTAGTTGGTAGTTGGATTGCTGTTGGGCTTTTTATAGGCGCATATTTGAACTGGCACTATGTTGCAAAACCTCTTCGTGTTTACACTCATTTTCTTAATGACTCCATAACTATTCCTGATTATTTCTCAAACAGGTTTAAAGATAACAAAAACGCTCTAAGAATTATTACTGCTATTGTTATTTTAGTTTTTTATACGCTTTATACCTCTTCTGGACTTGTGGGTGGGGCTAAACTTTTTGAAGCGACTTTTAACTTAGACTATTCAGTCGCTTTAATAGTTGGGAGCCTTATCATTGTCTCCTACACATTTCTAGGTGGCTATAATGCCGTTAGTTGGACAGATTTCTTTCAGGGTATCCTTATGATGCTGGCTCTTATTATCACTCCTATAGTGGTTTTATATAATATTGGTGGAGTAAGTGAAGCTATAAGGGTCATCAATATCCATGAAGCAAAAATGCTAGATATCTTAAGAGGTAGCTCTCTTATTGGAATCATCTCACTTTTAGCTTGGGGACTTGGATATTTTGGTCAACCTCACATTTTAGTGCGTTTTATGTCTATTAGAGACGAAGATGAGATGCATCGTGCTAAAGCTATAGGTATGACTTGGATGGGGCTTTCAATAGTAGGCTCACTAGCTGTTGGTTTTTTTGGTTTTGTATATGTTATAGCAAATGGAGTTGACTTACAAGATAGTGAGAAGATTTTCATCACTCTCTCTCAACTACTTTTCAATCCTTGGATTGCGGGATTCATGCTCGCTGCAATATTAGCGGCTATTATGAGTACCATTGACTCTCAACTTCTAGTCTCTTCTTCTGTTTTAACACAAGATATCTACCACGCACTCCTAAGAAAAGATGCAAGTGATAAAGAGCTTGTTTGGGTTGGTCGTGCTACGGTTATAGGCATTGCTCTTGTTGCTTGGTATATCTCAACAGATGAAAATTCTAGCGTCTTACAGCTTGTCTCTTACGCTTGGGCTGGTTTTGGTGCAGCTTTTGGTCCACTTATCATCCTATCTTTGTATAACAAAAATATAACAAGAAATGGGGCAATAGCTGGAATGTTAGTAGGATCTTTAACTGTTATCATCTACAAAAACCTAGAGGGTGGTATATTTGATTTATATGAACTCTTGCCTGGATTTATATTTGCGTGGATTGCTATTTTAGTATTTAGCAGAGTTGGAGAGGCTGCTTCTGGTGATGCAAAAAAGACATTTCAAGAGGTTCAAGAGAAGTTAAAATAGAAAAAAGTATAAATAAGAGTTAAATAACTCTTATTTATCTTGTGCTAGCTTGTTTAAAGTCTTGATAATCTCATCCATCTTATCACTTATAAGACTTACTTCACCAGATATATCATTTACTTCACTAGCATTTGAGTTGAGTGCATCTGAGCTCTCACTAATAGACTGAATCAGAACATTTGTAGTAGCAGAAGTTTCAGCTAAAGACTTTTGCGTTCTCTCAGCTAGCTTTCTTACCTCATCGGCAACAACTGCAAAACCTCGTCCATGTTCACCAGCACGTGCCGCTTCTATGGCAGCGTTTAGTGCCAGTAAGTTTGTTTGTTCTGCTATCTCTCCGATGTTAGATAAAATATCTTTAGTCTCATTTGCACTTGAGACTAGATGCCCTAGATTTTCAACCATCTCATTCTCTTTTTGAGAAACATTATGTATGCGATTTACCGCTGAATGTATCATATCTTTAAGTTCAATTATAGTTGTATTGGTTATGTCACCTATAGTCTCATTTAGTTTTGCAGATGTTTGTATGATTTGCTTCTGTTTGTCTATATTTTCTTGTTCCATATCGCCAAGAGCTTGACCTAGAAGGTTGATATTGTTTAACAAATCAGCCATCTTTGCTTCAACATTTATTTTGCTTCTTGAAGTAAAATCTCCATTTGCATAACTCTTTAGAGTGGAGATAGCATTATCAAGATTTTTCTCTGATGCAACAAGCATATTGTTCATACTATTTCTAAGAACATGGACATATGGTGTTTTAGTATCAGCATATACTCTACAAGAAAAATGCCCTCTTGAGACTTTATCAGCTAGTAATACCATCTCTCCAGCTACTCTTGTATCTTCTAGTATTGTACTTTGATATGTTGTTACTATTTTATTGAAGTTTTTTTCTCCCTCATCAGTCGTGTTTAAATCTATCTCTACCTTATTTCTCTTAAACTCCATAAGCTCAACTAAGTCTATTCTTCTTGCATTAAGAGAATTTTTTTGTGAGTTGTTTTGCATATTAAGGGCAATGCTTACTCCAAACAATATTAGAGCTAAAGCAGCTTGAATGAGGCTTGAGCTGGTTAAAAATAGAGATGCTATTAAGACTACGAAACCTATAGAAATTACTACTATTTTTTGTGTATTGTTCATTTTCTTCCTATCTTAGTGTTTTATAAAGTATTTGGGCACTCTCAATCTCTTGTTTTGATGGCTTTCTTCTGCATGACATGTACATAGTTTTTTTTGTGACTGCATCTACCATTGGATATACTGTGGCATAAACCCAATAAAATCCACCCTCTTTAGCCTTGTTTTTTATATATCCATCCCAAACTTTTCCAGCTTTTATAGTTTCCCACAGATCTTTAAAAGCTGCTTTTGGCATATCTGGATGTCTAACTAAGTTGTGTTGTTTACCTACTAACTCTTCAATAGTGTATCCAGCTATTTTACAAAAATCATCATTTGCAAATAGTATAATGCCCTTCTCATCCGTTTGAGAGACCAAAAAATCATCATTTTTTAGTGTATATTCTTGCATTATTCCTCTTTTTTTATGAAATTTAATCTAATCTCTCTACTATATCAGAGAAATAACAAAATATTATTGTAGATTTCAAAATGTTCACATATCTTTTTTTTAGTTTAAATTCTTGATTCAAATTGTAACTTATTAGTTTATTTAAATTAATCTAGTCATAATATGACAAGATTAAAGTTATGGAGAAGAGTCATGTTAGAATTAAACACTATATTTATTCAAGCTGTACTGTTTCTGTCTCTATTTGGTGCCATGTTTGTTGTCTCGTACTTTATCACAAAAAAAGACGCAGAAAAGTTTGAACATGAGCACACACTAGATGAAAGAAAGAAAGCTGTAAAAAAACGAGAGCTGGTTGATACATTTTTAAATAGTTCTATAGTAAAAATCATAGGAAAAGATGCATCGCTTCAAGAACTCTCAAATAAACTAAACAGAGGTGCTATCAATAAAGAGGAGTACAATATTTTAAAAGAGTCTCTTACAGCTAGTTAAAAATACTCTTTATATATTAACAAGCTTCAAAAATAGCCCTTTCTTTCATAATCTATTGTAAATATAAAATAGTTACATTATAATAAGAGCAAATTTATCACAAAATAGTAATATTTTTGTCTCAAAGGGCTTTTTATATGAATAAGCACAGTATCCTCATCGTAGAAGATGATGAGATAACAGCACTAAACTTAAGTTTATCGCTTCAAAAACATGGCTATCAAGTTATCGCAGTGTGCGATAACTCCATTGATGCAATGCAAAAGATTAAACAATATAAACCAGATATTGCTATCATAGACATCTCTCTTGATGAGAGCAATGATGGTATAGAACTAGCAAAAGATGTACGCCAAAAATACAATATTCCTTTTATATATCTAACTTCATATAGTGATGATGAGATTATCTCTCAAGCAAAACTCACAGAGCCATATGGCTATATCGTAAAACCTTTTGACCCGAATTCACTTCATGCAACTATTCAAATGGCTATCTTTAAGTATGAGATGGAAAATGAGAGAAAAAACAACTTAGACTCACTAAAAGTAGATAAGCTAAACTTAGAAAAATTACTCTACGCGAGAAGATCAGCAGATAAGCCTGTAGTTTGCTTTGGAGATAATTATCATCTCGATATAAGTATTTGTGAGACTTTTTATAATGATAGAAAGATAAAATTAACAAAAAAAGAGAATGCTTTTTTACGACTTTTAGTTGCTCAGTTAGGTATTGTTGTAAGTTTTGAGCAGGCTATGAAATATGTTTGGGATGAAAATGGAGCTACTGAGAATAGCGTTCGTACTCTAGTTTGGAGACTAAGAAACAAACTAGAAACTGATATTATAAAAAATGCTTCTGGCATAGGCTACTATATAGAAGAGTAACAAAGGAAGCTCACTTCCTTTTAGCTTCGTTCTACAGCAGAGATGCCCTCTCTGCTAAACAATACTTATCTGCTCAACTCTATTTTTTATATCCATAAAAACCGTTTCATAGTTATACTCACAATTTTGAGCCTTCGCCATTTTTTCCATCTCACTAGCACTCCTTTGGAGCTCCTCAATCCTAAAGTTTCCACTAGAACCTTTTATAGAGTGAGCACTTAATGCGATTTCTTTGTAATCTCTTATGTGGATGGCATCTTGGAGTTTTGGTATCTGAGTTTTCATTTTTTTGATAAAAAGAGTAAGAAGCAAGATAAGTTCATCTTCATTTAACTTTAAATCCTCTTTTAACTTTGTAGCATCTAGCCCTACTATACTCTCATGAAATTCAGTTGGTAACTTATCTTCTTTAGATACATCCTCTTTTAAGTATAGTTTAAAAACTCTCTCAAGCTCTTTTAAAATAATAGGCTTACCTAAAAAAGAGTCAAATCCACTAAGAAGCCCTCTCTCTTTTGCTCCTTTTATAACATTTGCAGTAAGCGCTGATACTGGAGTGTGTTTTAAACCTCTTTTTTTCTCATATATGGCTATCTGTTTTACAGCTTCACTTCCATCCATAAGTGGCATCTGCTCATCCATAAGTATCAAGTCATAATTATTTTTTTTGTATAGCTCAAGTGCCTCTAATCCGTTGCTAGCCATATCAAAACTCAAAGAGTATTTCTTTAGAAGTATCTTTACAAGCTCTTGATTGGCTTCATTATCCTCAGCGACTAATACATGCCCCTTAAATTTTATATTTGAGTGTTTTTTGTGCGGTGCATATGAGTGTGGATTTAAAATTTCATCAAAAGCAGCCCTTATTTTAGAGCAATATAGTGGAAAACTAATAGAGGTTATGTTGTCATACTTATCGTACTCATCACTAGGCTCATTTACTAAGGCTATAAATTTTTTATCCGAGTTTATTGCCCTTTGTATAAACTCTTTATCTACATCCTCTTCTACAAAAAGGGCTATATCAAACTCTTCATCTATAGAATTTATCTTTTTTGTGTTCATCTCAAATACATCAGCATATCTCAAAAATGAGTTCTCTTTATAAGCATTTTTACTCTCATTTGAACATACGGCTATCTTTAGGGCTCTAAATTCACTTACATCTTCAAATAGCGGACATAATGAACTTTTAGCTTCTACTGGGATGGTTAAAGTAAATTTGCTCCCAACTCCATAAGTAGACTCAACATCAACACTTCCTCTCATATGTTGTGCTAATTGATGGCAGATAGAAAGACCCAGTCCAGTCCCGCCTGTTGAGTTTTTTAGTTCACAATGTTGCGCTTGGGCAAAGGCTAAAAAGATATTTTGGATATCTTCTTTTGCTATACCTATACCGCTATCGCTTACACTGATGCTTAAAGTACCATCCTTACAAAAAGATTCAACACTTATATGTCCGCCTACATTTGTAAACTTTATAGCATTACTTAAAAAGTTTGATAGTATTTGTTTCATTCTAAGCGCATCGGCATAGAGTTCTCTTGGGATATGTGGATCTATAAAAGAGGTTATAGTGATATTTTTAGCATTTGCACTTGCTACAAAAAGTTCCATTGTATGGCTTATCTCATCATGAAGTGAGAAGATTTTAGGCTCTATAGTAAACTCCCCACTTCTTAGTTTTGAAAAATCCAAAATATCATTTATAATGCAGAGCAGATTTTCACCACTATTTAGGATGATATCGAGATAGTTTCTATGTTTTTTTGAAACATCTTCATCTATAAGAAGATTTACAAAACCAAGTATCGCATTTAGTGGCGTTCTTATCTCGTGAGACATATTTGACAAAAAGTACTCTTTTGCATGTGATGCTTTATCTGCCTCTTGTCTCGCATCTATAAGCTTTTTAAAGATAGTATCTGTATAGTATTTTAGTATGCCTCTAAAATTCTTATCAAAAACAAAAGAAATCTCACTTGACATCTCCCTAGAGTCGAGTTTTCTATCATAAGAGAACTCTATCATCGAACGGCGAAAATGGCTACATATCTCAAATAGTTCATCCGCACTAATCTCTCTATCTTTTAGATAGCTCAAAAGTCCTTTCATAATAGGACAATTTCCAATATCTAACTCTCCTGATATAACTCCCATAAAGTAGTCAAAAACTCCACTAGCATACTCGTTTAAAAAAAACTCTTTATCTATCTTATGTAGCTCTAAAATCTGGCGTGTTGAGTCATAAGAGAGCCACTGCAAAAGTATCTCTTCTTTAGAGTTTACAAATATCTCTTGCGTTTTAAATAAGTTTGGAATCTTCATCATCATATTTGTGCCTACTTTAAAATTTTACTTACTATCTCAAATGTATTTTTTGAGATCTCTGGGGTCTTTTGTACTCTTAAGAGTTCTTGTTTCATAAGTTTTTTGTTATGGGCATTTAGTCTATCGTAAATTTTAAACGCAGATGCAAGAGCTGAAGCCATCTGTGCATTTATCCTGTCTATCTCTATGATTTTATCTGCTACAAAACTGTAACCTGACCCATCAGAGGAGTGAAAGTATTTGTAGTTTCTTGCAAAGACTCCAACAAGTGAGCGAACTAGATTTGGAACTCTTTTATCATAAACCTCATCATCTTGCAAAGCTATAACACGAAGCAACACTCCTTCTCTTTGTGAGGCGGATATGATGGAGAAGTACTTGTTCATAACTAAAGTATCGTCTTTGTATCTTGCATAAAAATCGTCTAAAGCAAGACCTCCCTCATAACTTGTGATGTTCTCAAGCGCGTCAAGAGCTACAACCCTATCTGTCATGGTAAGTGATTCTTGGTACTGCTTATATGCTAAGTCTATAACCTCTCTACTCTCTAGGCTTGAGAGTATTCGAAGAGCTCTATTTTTTAAAGCTCTCTCTCCAACGCTCACAGCATCTAACTCTTTGTTTTTTGGTTTATGATGGAGTTTGTAAATATCAAGAAGCTTCTCTTTAAACTCTGTCGCTATCTCACGCTCTAGCCTCTCTTTAGCTTTATATAGAGGAGTAAAATCAACCACTTTTTGTCTTTGCATCAAGTTAGAGATAGATGGAAGCTCAAGCAGAAGTGCCTTATATGAGAGTTCTATATCTAAATCTAACACATATCCAAATGAGTCTAAAAACTCCGCATCTAGCTCTGCACTCTCCATGAGTTTCTCTATAGTCTCTACTGCAAAAGATTGGGCTGATTCATATCTTACAAAACTATCTTTGTCATGCTTCATCAAAAATGCGTACTCATTTCTCTCTTGCTTTACGATGATGGGTGCGCTAAAGCCACGATTTATAGAGAGGTAAGGCTTTGCATCTAGTCCTTCAAATACAAAACTTTCCTCTTCTTTTGAAACTATTAGCATCTCCTCTTTAATCTCTTTGCCATCAGAGCCAACAAGCCCTATATTTAGTGGAAAGTAAAAAGGTTCTTGGCTTTTTTTATCAACCTTGTTTGGTATAACCTGCTTCAAATCAAGTGTGTAAACCCCATCACAAAAGGAGTCTTTAACCTCTAAGATTGGCGTACCTGATTGATGATACCATCTTTTAAACTGCGTAAAATCAACCCTTTTTTCTTTATCAACCTCGCTCATAGCCCATAAAAAGTCACCAGTTCTTACAGCTCTTCCATCAAAAGTCTTAAAGTATAAGTCCATCGCCTCTCTAAACTTACTAGCACCTAAAAGAGTGTGCAGCATTCTTATAACTTCTGCACCTTTTTCATAGACTGTTGAAGTGTAGAAGTTGTTTATTGAGATGTAAGAGTCGGGTTGGATTGGGTGAGCCATAGGAGATGCATCTTCTACAAACTGTCTCTCTCTTAAGCCTTTTACATCTTCAATGCGCTGGACTTCTTGTGAGTTTAAATCTGCTGAGAAACATTGGTCGCGAAAAACTGTAAGTCCCTCTTTTAGAGTAAGTTCAAACCAGTCACAACAAGTGATGCGGTTTCCCGTCCAGTTATGAAAATACTCATGAGCTATAACACTTTGTATGCCCATAAAGTCGGCATCTGTAGCCTTATCCTCATCTGCTAAAACGTAGTGAGAGTTAAAGATGTTTAAGCCCTTATTCTCCATAGCTCCCATATTAAAACTATCAACTGCTACGATATTATAAACATCTAAATCATACTCTCTACCGTATTTCTCTTCATCCCAAACCATTGCATCTTTAAGTGACTTCATCGCATAAAAACATTTCGACTCAGCGCCTTTATCACAGTAGATATTTAGTTCTACTTCTGCTTTAGATGCCGTTATAAACTCATCGCTTATAACGCCTAAATCGCCAGCGACTATAGCAAAAAGATATGATGGTTTTGGATGTGGATCAAACCAAGTGACTGCATGTCTGCCACTCATCAAATCATGACAACTCTGCTTATTTCCATTACCTAAAAGTACAGGATATCTCTCTCTGTCTGCCTCTATAGTAGTAGTAAAGACACTCATAATATCAGGGCGGTCTAAGTATGGAGTTATCCTTCTAAATCCCTCTGGCTCGTTTTGTGTACAAAAGATAGAACCAGATTTGTAAAGACCTTCTAGTTCGGTATTGTTTTGTGGATAGAGTTTGTTTTTTATCTTTAGTGAAAATGAGTTTGGGACATTAAAAACAGTAAAACTCTCCTCTTTTATATCGTAACGAGTATCAGTTAACTTCAAGTCATTTAGATAGACCTCAAGAAGCTCTAACTCCTGAGAATCAAGCTTTATATGCTTTTTTTGAGCATCTAACTTGTTTATCTCCATAGTGTTTGTAACAAGCACGAACTCTTCAAAAAGTTCAAAGTAAAGCTCACAACTCTCTACTTCAAACCCACACTCTTTATAATCTTTTAAACAAATAACACTCATCTCACTCATAGCTTTTCTCTTTTTTTAGAGTAATAATAGCATAAGAGTTTTAGATGTAATTGAGTCTTAGATTTTTGTGTTTTTTAGACGCAATGCATTTACTATAACAGAGACTGAACTAAAACTCATAGCCGCCGCCGCAATCACAGGCGATAGTAATATCCCAAAAAACGGATAAAGCACTCCTGCTGCTATTGGAACACCTGCACTGTTGTAAACAAAGGCAAAAAAGAGATTTTGTCTAATATTTTTCATAGTTGCACGGCTTAGTTTTAAAACTTTTACGATTGAGAGCAAATCGCCTTTTATCAAAGTGATGCCAGCACTCTCAATGGCTACATCAGTTCCACTACCCATAGCAATCCCAACATCAGCTTGTGCCAAAGCAGGAGCATCATTTATCCCATCTCCTGCCATTGCTACAACCGCACCTTTTTCTTGTAACTCTTTAACTATTTTTGCTTTGCCATCAGGTAAGATGCCAGCGTGAACTTCATCAATGCCGAGTTTTTTTGCAACTGCTTTGGCTGTTGTTTCATTATCTCCACTTATAACAACAACTCTAATGCCCTCTTTTTTAAGCTCTTTGATAGCCTCGGCAGATGTTGGTTTTATAGGATCTTCTATCCCTATAATGGCACAAAACTTGGCATCTACAGCCATAAAGATAACACCCTTGCCCTCTTTCCTTAAAGCATCTGCTTCTTTTGTGATGTTTTGTGTAGATACTCCTAAGCTCTCTAAAAAGCTCTCACTTCCAAGTGCAATTTTTTTATTTTCGATTTCGCCCTCGATGCCTTTTCCAGTTATAGAGTTAAAATTTAGAACTTCACTAAGTTCTAAATCGTTATCTTTAGCATACTCAACTACTGCCTCGGCTAAAGGATGCTCACTAACTCGCTCCAAACTCGCAGCATATTTTAAAATGCTCATCTCATCAAAACCCTCTTGCACTAAAAAGCTTGTAACTTTAGGTTTTCCAAGTGTTAAAGTACCAGTTTTATCAACTATAAGAGTATCAACTCTCTCCATAGTCTCCAATGTTTTTGCATCTTTTACTAAAACTCCAGAGAGTGCAGCCCTACCAGTTCCTACCATTATAGAGATAGGAGTAGCTAGACCTAAAGCACATGGGCAGGCGATGATTAAAACCGCTACTGCAGATACAATAGCATATGCCAAACGAGGTTCAGGTCCAAAAATATACCAAACAATAAATGCCAATATCGCGGCTATTACAACTGCTGGAACAAAGTAGCTAGAGACCTTATCTGCAAGTTGTTGAATCGGTGCTCGTGAGCGCTGCGCTTTTGATACCATCTCTACTATTTGAGCAAGCATTGTATCACTACCAACTTTTTGCGCTTGCATAATTAGAGTGCCATTTTCATTTAAAGTCGCACCTATAAGCTGGTCACCTTTGGTCTTTGACACTAAAATAGGCTCTCCAGTTATCATAGACTCATCAAGATTACTACTTCCTTCTAAAACTACTCCATCTACAGGGATTTTCTCACCTGGTTTTATCCTAAGCTTATCTCCAACATGCACAAACTCAAGGCTTATATCTTCTTCACTTCCATCAGCATCTATGCGATGAGCCTGTTTTGGAGCAAGATTTAAGAGTGTTTTAATCGCACTATTTGTTTTACTTCTAGCTTTTAACTCTAAAACTTGTCCTAACAAAACCAAAGTCGTAATAACAGCTGCCGCTTCAAAATAGACATGAACTAAGCCATCTTCGGTCTGCATAAGAGGTGGAAATATACTTGGCAAAAATAGCGCAAAGAGACTATAGAGATATGCAGCACTCACACCGATGGCGATAAGTGTAAACATATTTAGGTTCCATGTTCTTATGGAGTTGTATCCTCTTACAAAAAAAGGCCAGCCGCCCCAAAGAACTACGGGAGTTGCAAGCACAAATAGAAACCACTGGATGCTTAGCATCGAGATAGCACTAGGCAGAAGTTGTGGTGCTAAATCGCTTGTCATAGAAACAACAAAAACAGGGATAGATAAGGCTAAACTAATCCAAAATCTCTTGCTCATATAGTCAAGTTCATCTGTATCTTCCTCAGCCTCGGCTATCATCGGCTCTAGTGCCATTCCACACTTAGGGCAGCTTCCTGGATGATCTTGTACGATTTCTGGATGCATTGGACAGGTGTATTTTGTAGAGTTTAGAGCTTTAATCTCTCTCTCTAACGCCATTCCACATTTTGGACAGGATCCTGGGGTATTTTGACGAACCTCTGGATGCATAGGACAAGTATAAACATCATCTTGGGCTTTAGAATAATCCACCTGACAACACTCTTTTATCTCTTGGCTCATAACACACCTCCCATATAACTATTGTTTATATAATACTCTCTTGAATCTGTCTGTTTTCTTAGAATATTCGTTTATTTAAACTTCTTAACTGTATCATTTCACATTATAAAATATATCTATTTTAATACAAAGTTTGGAGACTAAATGAGCATTTACAGAGAGTATGATATCCGTGGCATCTATGAAAAAGAGTTAAATGAGCAGAGTGTTGTTCGCATAGGTTTTGGGCTTGCATCTAAGATAATTGGAGAGTATGTGGCAGTTGGTTATGATGCTAGAAGTCACTCTCCTATCCTCTTTGAGTACCTAGTTCACGGCTTAAATGCTGGTGGTAAAGTAGTCTTAGATATGGGACTTGTGCCTACTCCTATAAACTACTTTACAAACTATCAAACATGGGATGGAGTCACTCCTAGTGCATCTATCATGATAACAGGCTCGCACAACCCTAGTGAGTACAATGGCTTTAAGATAACCGTAGATAAAGCACCATTTTTTGCAGAAGATATCTACGCACTTGGCCGTGAATGTGATGAGATGCCCTTTCCACCAAAGAGCAAAAGAGAAGTTATAAAGATAGATGCAAAGGGTAGATATATAGACTTTTTAGTAAAAGAGTTTGCCCATTTACAAGGCATGGATACAAAAATAGTTTATGACTGTGGAAACGGTGTAGCAGGTGTAGCTTTAGTGGATATTTTTGCTCGCTTAAACCTAGATGCAAAGGGTATATTTGTAGATCCTGATGGTACATTTCCAAACCACCACCCAGATCCATCAGATGAACATAACTTACAAGATATCAAAAAACTTCTTTCTTCTGATGGCGACATCGCTTTTGCTTATGATGGAGATGGTGATCGCATCGCAGTTCTCACACACAAAAACAACATCAAAGGCGATATGATGGCGCTTTTGTACTCGATGAAGATGAAAAATCCTACAATTGTTGGAGAGGTAAAATGCTCACAAGTTATGTATGATGAGCTAGAACGCCGTGGTGCTAAGGCTATTATGTACAAAACTGGACACTCAAACATAAAAGTAAAGATGAAAGAGTGTGATGCAGATTTAGCTTGCGAAGTAAGTGGTCATATATTTTTTAAAGATCGCTACTTTGGCTATGACGATGCCATATATGCGACACTTAGAATGCTAGAGCTTATAAAAGATGGAATAGATCTTGACTCAGAACTTGCTAAACTTCCAGAGACTTTCTCAACTGAAGAGATTAAGGTAGAGACTACAGAAAAAGAGAAGTTTCTAATCATAGACAAGGTAAAAGAGCTGCTTAAAAGTCCTAAAGCCTCTTTTCCTGCTATAAAAGGCATCATAGAAGTTGATGGAGTTCGCATAAACTTTACAAATGGCTGGGGACTTGTTCGAGCGAGCAATACAACTCCTGTTCTTGTGACTCGTTTTGAGTCAACCAATAAAGAGGATGCTAAGCTTTATGAGAGAGCTATAAATGAACTTATAGCAGAAGCAAAAGAGCTGCTCTAACTTTAAGAAAAACCTTTTTAAAGCATCTTTTGTTATAATTTAGCCTACAAACAATGACTTAATTTCAAGGAAAATAATGAAAACTCATACTCTTTTAATGCCCCTAGATATGCATCTCCATCTTCGTGATGGAGTTATGCTTGAAAATGTAGCCCCTCTTAGTGCTTTTAGCTTTAGTGGTGCTTTGGTTATGCCGAACTTAGTTCCTCCCATCACAACGCTAGAAGAGGTAAAAGCCTATAAAGAGCGAATTATTGCTGCAGTTCCAAATGACTACTTTGAGCCATATATGACTCTTTTTTACAAAAACTATAGCAAAGCATTTTTAAAAAGTGTAGCTGATGAGATTATCGCTATAAAGCTCTATCCTGCAGGCATTACTACAAACTCTGAGGGTGGAGTATCTTCATTTAACATAGAAGAGATGCGCCCTACTCTTGAGGCTATGAGTGAGTTAAATATCCCACTTTGTGTTCACGGCGAGACTGATGGTTTTGTTATGGACCGTGAAGCTGAGTTTATGAGCATCTATGAGCTTTTAGCTACTAATTTTCCAAATCTTAAAATCATTATGGAGCACATCACAACAAAAGCGGCTGTAGATATGCTTGATAAGTTTGAAAATATTTATGCAACGATAACAGTTCATCATCTTCTTTTTACTCTTGATGATGTAGTTGGCGGTATGATGATGCCACACAACTTTTGTAAGCCAATAGCAAAACGCCCAGAAGATTTAGATGCGCTCCTTAGCGTTGCACTCGCGGCTCACCCTAAAGTTATGTTTGGAAGCGACTCAGCACCTCATCCGCAAAACAAAAAAGAGAGTTGTGGCTGTGCAGCTGGTGTTTTTAGCGCGCCTATAGCTCTTCAACTTCTATGTGAAATCTTTGAACAGTATGACCGCCTTGATAACCTGCAAGCATTTGTTAGTGATAATGCACAAAACATCTACGGCATCTGCCCAGAGTTTAAAGAGGTTATCCTAGAAAAACGTCCATTTGTTATACCAAAAATCTACGCAAATGTTGTGCCGATGTACGCAGAACAAGTGATAAACTGGGCGATTGCTGACATTGAGTAAAATCCTCTTGCTAGAAGATGATCTGCTCTTTGGAGAGACTCTTATAGACTTGCTAGAAGAAAATGGACACACTGTTACTCTCGTTCCAAATGGTCAAAGTGCTCTAGATGCTAGTTATGAAGAAAAATTTGAGCTCTATATACTAGATATCAATGTACCACTCATCAATGGCATCCAAGTACTAAAAGAGTTAAGAGATGCAGATGACTCAACGCCATGTATATTTTTAACCTCACATAAAGAGATGCTTCGTAGCGCTTTTATGTCTGGTGGTGATGACTATATAACAAAGCCTTTTGATAGTGATGAACTCTTACTTAGGATAGATGCACTCTTAAGAAGAACTAGTTCAAAGAGTGTTGAGTGTGTAAAATTACTCTGTCATGATGAAGTGCATCAAAGAATTTTCTACGACAAAAAGGAACTTGACCTCTCCAAAAAAGAGTACGCGCTTCTTTTGCTTTTAATGAAACATGCTGACAACACAGTACCAAAAGAGCTTATAAGTGATGAGCTATGGAGTGCCTCAAAGAGTGCTAGTGATGGTGCCATTAGAGTCTATATAAACCGCATAAAACACCTACTTCCTGAGATAAATATAGAAAATATAAGAGGGATTGGGTACAGACTTGTTTCGTAATCTTCGCATCACAATCTTTGCATTTTACTTTCTAAGTGTAAGCGCATTTTTGGCAACTCTTCACTATCTCTTAGCTGTAGTAGAGGTACAAAATGTTTTTTTACTCGCCGTAGTTATGACATGCTTTAGCATCTTAGGCGGTGTTTTTATGTCTAAACTCTCTATCGACCCACTAGAAGAGCATGTAACAAACCTGCAAAACCTCTCCAATGAGACTCTTCATGAGCTAAACTTACCCATAAGCACCATTATGACAAATCTTAATATGCTTAAAAAAAAGACAACAGATGAGAAGGATTTAAAAAGGCTTAAACGGATAGACACAGCTTGTTTGATGCTTCAAGAGAGATATAATGAGCTTGACTATATGATAAAAAAACAGACTCTTCATGAGATAAAAGAGGAGTTTATGTTAGATGAACTCGTAGAGTTGAGGGTTAGCTTTTTAAAGCATATATATCCTCATATAGAGTTTTCTCTAAACCTAGAGAAGACTAAAATCATAAGCGATAAAACAGGTTTAGCAAAAGTCATTGACAACATAATAGATAATGCAGTAAAATACTCGCCAAATAGTAATAGATGCGATATAAGACTAAACGATCACACACTCCATATAGAAGACTTTGGTTGTGGAATGGATGAAGTTGAACTTATACGGATATATGACAACTATTACCAATCAAATGATACTATGAGAGGTTTTGGTATAGGACTTAGCATGGTAAAAAGATTTTGTGACTCTCAGAACATTCACCTAAACATAAAGTCCAAACTAGAGTTTGGGACAACTGTACTACTAAAATTTAAGGAAAATTAATGCAAGACAACTTTTTAGCTTATGCAGAGGATGCGCTAGACTATGGTGTTATGGGACTTTTAGTCCTTATGAGCATCGTAACTCTATGGCTTTTTATAGAGAGAATGATGTTTTATAATAGCATCCGTCTTGATGATTATAAAAACAGAGATGCCCTAGAGATGGACTTAACAAACAACATAAGCATCATAAGTGCTATAGGATCAAATGCTCCTTATGTTGGGCTTTTAGGAACTGTTCTTGGTATTATGATTACTTTTTATAGTATGGGAGATGCTGGTGCTGTAGATGCTAAGAAGATTATGATAGGTTTAGCTCTTGCTTTAAAAGCGACTGCTATGGGACTTTTAGTTGCAATGCCTGCTATTGTTGCTTACACTATCGTACTTCGTAAAGTTGAGAAAATCTTAGCTGCACATGATATTGCAAACGAAGATAAAGCAGACTAAGATGGCAAGGTATAAAAAAGAGCCAAAAAGGTTTGATCAAATCAATGTCATACCTTTTATTGACATCATGCTTGTTCTTTTGGTTATGGTCTTAACTACAGCTACTTTTATAAAACAAGGCATCATCCCAGTAGAGTTACCTGAGGCAAAGGCGAGTTCAAAAGAAGAACTTAAAAAAGAGATAAATGTCTATGTAAATTCTAAAGGTGAGATGTTTTTAGATAAAGAAAAGCTAGATGCACCTCAGCTAAAGAAAAGACTCTCAGAGATCTCAAAAGACCAAACTGTAGTTCTTAGAAGTGACAAAGAGTCACGGTTTCAAGACTTTGTAACTGTTATGGATATACTTAAAAGTTTGGAGCACGAACAGCTATATATCATTACAAAAGAATGACTTAGTAGGCTTTTTCAAGAAGTTTTATCTTCGAGCCAAAGCTCTCATTTTGCTCTTCTTTTGGCTCAACTACCTCTTTTTTACTCACTTTTGCATCTTGTGTAAAATCTTTTTTCTCTATCTTTACATCTTCTCTAAAGATAGTACTTGCTATAAAAAACAAAACCATAATCACAACCACACTTGCATATAGTAAAACATAGTTTTTAATGTGGCCAGATTCAAATGGGTTTTTCATAAATACTCTTTATCGTTTTTTAGTTGCCAATTATATACCAAATAAGATAACTTAAGCTTTTTTTATGTTAGTATATTTTAAAAATAATTTAAGGAGAGTAGATGCAAACCACAATGTTTAAAGGTTCTACTGTAAAACTAGTTGGTAATGAGCTAAATGTTGGAGACAAGGCGCCTGTTGTTATTGCTACTGGCGTTGATTTGAACGATGTTGAAGTAGGCGGTGCAAAAGACAAGATTCAGCTCATCATTACAGTTCCTTCACTTGACACAGCTACTTGTGCAGCTGAGACAAGAAAGTTTAATGAGGATGTAAATAACCTTGATATCTGTGAGACAACTGTAATATCTATGGATTTGCCTTTTGCAGCAGATAGGTTTTGCTCAACTGAGGGCATAGCAAATCTAAGCGTAGCATCTGACTACATCAACAAAGATGTAAGCCGTGCTTATGGTGTTCTTATGGATGATAACAAACTAAAAGGACTTAGTGCAAGGGCTGTTTTTGTGGTAGATAGAAGTGGAACTATAGTCTATAAAGAGATAGTAAGTGAAGTAACTGCTGAGCCAAACTACGAAGCTGCACTTGATGCTATAAAAGAAGCTAGATAGATTCACACCTTAGCGGTGTGAGTTTAACTAAGCTAAATTACAACACTTTTTATACTTTTTACCACTCCCACATGGGCACAAAATATTTCGCCCTATTTTTGAGTTTAAAAACTCCCCATCTCTATACAACCAGATGCCATCTTCAAATATAAAACTACTTCTCTCATGCTGCACTTTTAGACCATCACTATCTTTGTAATAAGCCTTAAATTCAACTTCATCCCTAGAGGACTTTACTATCTCAAGCCCTAACCATTTAACACTTTTAGCATACTCTTGTATAAGAGCTGCGTCGACTTCCAAACTAGCATCTTTGGTTGCAGTATTTAAGATATAGTTCCCATCTCCAAGAACATAGGCACTGTATCTACTTCTCATTAGTTCCTCTGCAGATTCCGCCTTTTTAACACCACTTAAATATGGCTGGCAGCACTCACTAAATTTTTTCTTACTCTTACAATAACACTCCATAATATCTCTCTTAAATAATAATTTTATAAACAAGCCATGTTGTAATAAAGGATATTAAAATCCCATATCCAACGATAGCTGTGCTTAGTCTTGGAGCAAGACCTGCCATAGATGCTATAGCTGCTGCTGTTATCATTGGAGCCATAGCCGACTCCATGATTGAAACTTTTGCAGCCATAGAGTTCCAACCAAAAAGCATAGTTACCGCAAATGCCACAAGTGGAGCAAAAAGTAGTTTAACACTAAGTGCCACGCCAAAAGGTTTTAACTCATGAAGTGGGAGTTTAAACTTTAGTTGAAGCCCAACAGCAACTAAAGCTAAAGGGATTATTGTACTAGCTAAAGAACTTAGCACGCTTATTACAACTGGATGAAAATCATTTCCTATTAAACCAAAAGCCAGAACCAATGCTACAAATGGAGGGAAAGAGAGCATTTTAAAAAGAAGTGCTTTTTTATCTACTTTTTGTGTACTAGAGTAGTAAACAGAGATAAAAGTTCCATAAGTTGAGAGTGCTATAAATGTACCTAATTGGTCATACATCAAAACATATCCAAGTGCCTCAGTTCCAAAGTAGGCTTCTACGATTGGGATACCTAGATATGTTGTATTTCCAAGTACTCCAACTAACATCAAAGAACCTGTTACTTCTTTTGAAAATGCAAATATTTTACAGAGATAAAAGACAACTAAAGCGCTTGTAATTAAAACTATCCACGCTATAAAAACAGGTATAAAAATTTCAAATGAAAAAGAGAGTTTTGGAACTTTAAGTAAAATAAGCGCAGGAATTGAGATATAAATGATAAACTGATTCAAAATAAGCGGAGTATTTATTGCAAAAATATCTCGCTTACTAATGGCGTAGCCTATAAATATAGCACTAAAAATAAGTGCAAAATTTTCCATATATTAGCCTCTTAGCTCTTTAATGGCCCCATACGCTTCGTTTAGCTCTTGAGTCTTCACCTCAGCAAACTTCAACATATCTTGTGGCAATCCTTTACTAGCAATAGAGTCATAGTGATACTCTTTAATGAGCCTTCTATAGTTCTTTTTGATAGTCTCAAAAGAATCATTTTTAGAGGATTCAAGTGTTTCATAGTATCTATCAAGATTGCTAAATGATGACTGCGTATTTCTGTAGTTAGTATGGTTATAATCTTGCTTTTTATAACTACTATAGTATTTGTAGCTTTTGCCCTGCATTGTAAGCAAACCAAGTAGTAGGAAAAAGTTAAAAGGAAAAAATAGTATTCTCGGTGCAAATATCAGAAGTAACACCCCAATTATAATACTCCCAAAACATATACCCAACCACGTTATTTCTAAAAATATCCCTAGAGCAATAAGAGCAAATCCGAGAATTTTTCTCATATTGCAAAAGCCTCTATATAACTAATAAGTTCACCAAAGTAGTTTTCATTCTTGTACACTAAAACAATCCTCGTCAAATAAATTTTTAAAAGTATAACAAATGAAGCTATCAAGAGTGTTTAAAAAAGCTAGCTATCTTGTTTATACGTGGATTCAACTTACAAATTTGATATAAGCTTAATACAAGCACTTAAAGAGCTTTTCTCTCTCTAAGTTTGTCCTTTTTGCTCTTGCCCTTTCCTTTAACTGGAGCAGGACCTTTAGTCTTTTTAGGTGCTTCTCCAACTAAGGCAAACTCCTCAACACTCTCTCGTTTTAGCTCTATTTCGCTACGTTTTTCTATGAGTTTAAAGTGTTCCATATCTTCATAGTCTATAAAGCTTATCGCCACTCCAGATTTACCAGCGCGCGCTGTTCGCCCTATTCTATGAATATAGTCAGCTGGAGATCTAGGCAAGTCGTAATTTATAACACAATCAATGTCGTGAATATCTAATCCACGAGATGCTATATCAGTTGCAAAAAGTATGTTTACTTTTTTTTCTTTAAAAGCCAAAAGTGTTTCACTGCGAGACTCTTGTTCTAAGTCTCCATTAAAGGATGCTGCTTCAAATCCATACTTTCTAAATTTCTCAGCTATGTTATCAGTTGCTCGTTTATTTGCCATAAAAACTAGCACTAGCTCCCATTTGTTCTCTTTTAGTAGTTTTCTAAGTAGTGGGCCACGATTTTCACGGTTTACTTCTATGACTCTTTGGTTTATCGCTTCTACTGTCTGAGTTTCTTCTATACTAACTTCTACTGGGTTTTGTGTAATTTTTGAAGCAATGTCCTGCATCTTTTGAGGGTAAGTTGCTGAGAAGAGAAGATTTTGGCGTTTTTTAGGAATGGACTCTAAAACAAGTTCTAGCTCCTCTGTAAACCCCAAGTTAAGCATCTTATCTGCTTCATCTAAGATAAAAAACTCAATATGCGAGAGATTCATCTGCTTTTTACTCAAAACATCTAAAAACCTTCCAGAAGTTGCAACTAAGATATCACAACCTTGTTGGATTTCATAGAGCTGATCGCCAATACTCTCCCCGCCAATAATACTCACAACTTTAGGTTTTTGTGTTAAATATGCTCCAAAGGTTTTAAAAGCTTCTGCCACTTGCTGGGTTAACTCTCTAGTCGGAGTTAAAACAAGCACCTTGATTTTAGCTTTTCCTTCGCCTCTATTTTTAGACCAAAGCTCTAAAGTTGGCAAAACAAAACTAGCACTCTTTCCACTTCCAGTCTGAGCCATCGCCATAATATCATGACCTTGTAGAACAAGTGGAATAACTTTTTCTTGAATAGGAGTTGGTTTTTCATAGTTACTTTTTTGCAAAGCAAGTTGTATAGGTTTTGATAATCCAAGTGTAGAAAATGACATATGAAGCTTCCTTATTGATAAACAGTATTTTAGTGGGTATTGGCTTTATTTATTGCATATAACGTCATTTTGTAGTAGTAATCATATTTTAATAGCAGTTTTTTAAAATTATGAAAATCGCAACTATAGTTGGGCACACATCTGCAGAAGCAACTATGAAAAACTATGCAGGTTTTATCAAAGATAATCATTTGAAAATTGATACTGGTATAAGTCTTTACAACGTTAGTAATAAGGTAGTGGGTAACAGTTTGGGTAACACTAGAAAATTGAGTGATTTGAGAAATGCTTGAAAGTTCGATGTGTAGGTGGTGGGTCCTATGTGACTCGAACACATGACCACTCCGTTATGAG
>Ga0265295_1002747_pt1 | contig 27000 bp, 22 predicted proteins | sample Munlansysbiofilm_FD_192503 | JGI IMG/M metagenome (GOLD analysis project Ga0265295, IMG submission 192503) | Leachate microbial communities from a municipal landfill in Southern Ontario, Canada - Methane capture system biofilm | ecosystem: Engineered > Solid waste > Landfill > Unclassified ... | reverse complement strand
AAATATTTTTTCTACCTTAAAATGCTACTTTATCCGTTGACTTTTTCTGCTTTAATAGTTAGCATTATTTGAGTTCAACTTAAACATCGATTTACGCTTTTACGTTAACAATAAAAATGTATTACTAAGCAAATATAACAAGCAATATAAAGGAACAATAATATATGAAACAAACAAATAAACTCGCTAATCCAGCCCCTCTAGGCCTCCTTGGCTTTGGGATGACAACTGTCCTTCTAAATCTTCATAACGCCGGCTTCATTCCAATGTCGATGGTCATCCTTGCGATGGGCCTTGCTCTTGGTGGATTAGCGCAAATTATTGCTGGTATTTTGGAATACAAACAAGGCAACACTTTTGGTGGTACAGCCTTTACCGCTTATGGCTTCTTTTGGCTAAGCCTAGTCGCTATTGTCTATTCTCCACCTGCTGGTCTAGAAGCAAGTAAGCTCGCTATGGGCTTCTATTTATTACTTTGGGGTATCTTTACCCTATTTATGTTTATTGGCGCTCTAACGCACAATACGATTACAAAGATCGTCTTTGGTTCATTAACCCTTCTCTTTCTTTTGTTAGCTTTAGGCGATTTTACAGGCATCACCCTAGTTACAACAATTGCGGGTTATGTTGGTATATTTTGTGGCCTTTCGGCAATGTATAGTGCGCTTGGCCAAATTGTTAATGCTGAACACAATAAAACCATTTTTCCTTTATAGTTTTTTTAATATCGAATAAGATCAAGGCCCTAATCTAGGGCCTTTTTTACACTGTTACCTCCGGCAAATTGCCTGATACGACTTTTTAGATTGTCTTCAAAAGAGACTTTAGGTGGGCCATTATATTTAATTGTTCCCTTATCAATAAAGACGAGTCTAGTCGCGACATTACGTGCGAAGCTCATTTCATGGGTTACGACAATCATTGTCATGCCTTCACTCGCAAGTTTTTGCAAAATTAAAAGTACTTCCTCAATCATCTCGGGATCAAGTGCGCTTGTTGTTGACCATCACTAAGTTGGCAAACTTTGTAAGGTGCCTTGTCTGCTAAGTACTTTTCGTTGCTGCGCCTCTATCAATCCTTGACTTTATTGAATATAAAAAACACATAATTACAAGACAAATAACTAGATATTTTTTGACTTCTTTTTAGTCCTCAATAAGTGTTGGAAAAAATAAAATAATCATTTGTTTGCTTTTTATTTTTTCATGCTATGCTATGTATAGTATTATGCAATAGGGGGTATTAAATGGATGCACAATTAAAAAAGGGGTTTTTGGAGATGCTCATCTTATCCTTGCTCAAAGATGAACCATCTTATGGTTATAAAATCATTCAAGACGTTTCTAATGTTATCGAAATATCAGAGTCAACCTTATACCCCATTCTTAAAAGATTAGAGCAACAAGCCTTCGTTAAGACGTATACAGAAAAACATCAGTCACGCTTAAGAAAGTATTATAAGATTTCTAAATTAGGTCTAGCAGAACTAGAAAAAGCACCTGCCGATTTCGCTGAAATAACAAAAATGTATAAATACATATTGAGGTAAAAACATGAACAAAAAACAATTTTTAAAACAATTAAAGAAAGCCCTAGGACGAGGACGGGAGACTGCTAATATTATTAACTACTACGATGAACTAATTGAGGAAGCTAAACTTAACGGAGAACTTGAAGTAGATGTTATCGCGCGCCTTGGCACGATTGAATCTATTGTCGCTTCAATTTCTGAACAGCCCAAAGACACCTATAAAACTAGTAGCACAAAGGCAAACAAACAAACTAATGTTGTTTTAACTATCACTAGTAAAGTTGTTGTTATTATTTTGTCACTCTTCTTGTTAATCGTCCTTGCTAGTGTAATTATTGCAAACAGCATTAATATCGTTCAATCAGTTTACAAACTATTCACTAATAACGATGTATTAGTTAAATTTTATTACGGCAGTGAAATTATCTTTACCATTGGCGTCATTCTCATAGCTATTTTTATCATCATTAAAGTAACGAAAGAAATTAACCGCTTAGGACTACTTCTAGGTAAACTCTTAACAATAAAAAAGGCAGGTAGTGGTAATGAAAATATTAATTAAATTAGGTCTTGTTTTTGCTAGCGTCGGTGCAATCTCAACAACCACTTTTGGTCTTTTAGCGCGTGAAAATTTAAAAGAAGCAACTGAACTAGTACAAAAGAGTTATACATATGAAAAAGATGAGTTTACTGCAATTAATCTCCTTTTTGTTAATAACCCTATCTCCCTATTAAAAAGTGAAGATGATAAAGTTAGTATTACGTTTAAGCATGATAAAAATGAGACAATTACTGAAGAAATTATCGATGGGGCGCTTAACATTAAGGTTAATGAAAAATGGTATCAAGGCTTCTTCTTTTCCTTCAGCGTATTTAATTTTGCTAGTGTGTTTCAAGATAGAACCGTTTATGTTAATCTCCCCGCGGAACTCTATAATGTTCACGCAACGACGGAAAACGGATCAATAACTGTTAGAGACATAAATTTAAACAACCTTACTTTAAAGACAAGTAATGGGGAAGTAGATTTAGAAAAACTTAATGCAACAAATATTGTTGCGACTACTTCTAATGGTGATGTTGATTTAAAGACCGTTAATGCGACTAGTATCGATCTTGAAACAAGTAATGGTCGTATAGTTATTGATACAGTTAATAGTCCAACAATTAAAGCCACAACGTCGAATGGCTCAATTAACACACTCAATACGACGTCAAATGATTTACAACTATTCACTTCAAACGGCAACATCAATGCCAAAATAAACGGTGTCTTTGCCGACTACCGTGTTAGAGTTTCAACGTCGATTGGCCGCATTAAAATTAATACTGAGTCATACACGAATGATACATATCATAGCGATAAAATCCCCTACGTAAGTGCGCGCACATCTAATGGTGACGTCACACTTGAGTTTCTCTTAGGCTAAGTTTATACATAGTAAGTAAATTAACATAGATAATACTTTATGTACTTTTTTAACTACATTATCGGAGTCGTTTTTATCAGGATGTGATCTTGCACGATTAAATTTTAATAATCCGACATCTTTCGTTTAGCAACATCAGGTGTGATTTCTCCTTCATTTGTCAGGGCTTTTTTCGTAATGAGTGGACCAATGATAGGCCCAAGAAAAAGGTCACCTAAAAGGCAGCCGCTAACGCTAAGAAGATGAAACAGCTTTGCAAGTTTTTCAAATAGTAAACTAACAATGAGTAAAAGCGACATATAAAATAAAATCATTTGCTTTTAAACCCCCTTAAATAATCAACGGGTACGGTAAAGAGAATACCAGTATTAGGTAATTCTATATCACCAACAACGCGAGCAATTACCTCTTCAATCCGAGCGACATTTTTATCCTTAGTAACCATGATAATTGTTTTATTTTATTTTTTTGATTGTTTAAGATATTTTCTTAAGGACCAAACAAGCTCGAAAACGTTTCATCGCTAGAATTAGCAAGTTGTGAAGCCATTCCTGACGAACTTATAACTGTCGCGCCTGTTAAATGCTCATCCGCTAGTTCTTTGAGCAAACGGTCTAGCACTTCTGTGTCGTTTAATATAAATACGAGTAATATCCTCACAATATCTCTTCTATTTATATGTTATACGCTTGTGTTTTGGCAATGAAACAAATTTTTAAGTGTTTTTTCATATTTTTTAGAAAAATAATATAGCAAAAATATGACTTTTTAAAAAAATCAGTTTTTCTCACATCAAGTAAATAAAAGATTGTGTGGATTATTAGCTTGTGACTAAATCTGCTTTATGTTTCTTTTGTTTTTTAAAGACGTTTTTCTTCACTTCGTTTGTAATTTCTTCAATCATCTTAGCTTCTTCCTCTTCACTCTCAACGAGTTCGATATTATCAAGCATCTCTTGCAGATTATATTCCTTCACGAGGTAGCGCCTTGTTTGATTTCCGATAATTGCCGTTAAAGTTGTATTTACAACAAATTGGATGCCTGATTCAACAATAGTGCCGGCTATTCCACCAGCAATTGATCCAACGACCGCCGCAACGTTACTACTGCTTTGTGAGGCCTTGTCTATCATGCTGACTAAACCTTTGCCTACAATTTTAGTTACGCCAGTTGTTGCGCTGCTCGCACCGTAGGCAATTAGTGAATTAATAAAAACATTTTTATAAATTTTAACCATTTGTGTTTCGCTTGGTCGATAGCCATATAAATAGACAATGTCCTTAATTAGATTTAATTGATAAACAACGACAACAAGTGTATCAATCGTCCCTGATTGTGATATTGCTGTAGCAACACCGGTATTAAAAGCACTTTTTGTAATCATTTTGTCGGATGCTTTTTTAACATCAGTTTTATATATGTCAATTAAGGCTGTTTTTAGTTCCTTATCATTTTTTGTGTGTCGAGCAATTGCTATTTGACCAATACGTTTATCGCTATACCAACTGACTCCTTCGGTTTTAGTGTTAAGATCGATCATCTTATCGGCAATATCTTCACGTAGTTGTTTATTATACTTTTGCGCTTGTCGCGCATTATTAGCATCAACATTAGTAATAAATGACTTTGTGTTTTTAAGTTTTACAATAGGTATCACATAGGCAAAAATAAAGATAATAATAGCCACAACAATACCAACATATCCCGCAATCTTGTGGATTTTAAATAGTTCAAGCACCACAAAAAATAGTGTAGCGGCGACAACAACACCTAAGGCCGCACTTATAATAAATAGTATAGACCTTGCAACCTTTATGTTTTCAGGATGCGTATACTTTTGTTGATATTGCTCAAGCGTCATCTTTTTCTCACTAATACTTTTTTTCATTTTTTCCTCCAATTCTTACTCTTGACATTTACCATAAAAGAAAGATATAAAGTCAATTTTGTCACTTCGTTTTTGAACTTTTCATAATAGATTAAAAAGCTTTTAACGCTTATGCTCTTCTTAATAAATATATCATATTACCAATACCAAAATGTAACATTTCATTTTGATATTAAAAAAACAATTATTTTACTCTCGTCCAAACTGTTACTATAATACTTTAAAAAAATGATAAATTTTAGGCTTGAATTCTATGTTGCAATAACGGAATCAACAAAAAGCCTAGTACTAGGTTTCCTAACTAATGTTTTCTAAATTAACTTTGAGTAAAATTTTTCTATTATCAATAATCAAATGACATTTACCTGTATCAAAAATGAAAAACCGTTTTAAATGCTGCTAACTGCAAAATTCGCCCCAATATCTCTGAAAAACATTGTCATCGGTAGTGGGTTGAAATAATTAGAGAATATAATTTAAAACCAATCTTGCTCTCTTAAAATCTCGCGTTATTTCATCTACATATGTTATATCCTTAATGATGAATAATAAATTATGTTTTTGATTGGTTGGTTTGCTTTCTTGACCTAACCAACTTATTTTTTTCTTCTCTTTTTAGGGTTGAGGCAAAACCTTTGTTTATTTTACATCATTGAATATAGCATGTTTTTGCTCCAATAATTCAAAAATGTCATCTTTAAATACTCTAATTTGATCTTTCTGTAATTTCCCCCTTGCCTCAAAAAAATCCAAAAAGTGAGAATTACACACTTAAATTATTTGGTTGACCTTCAAAATATTGATTATCTTTGAAAACCACTCCAATTGCATTATATATTCCTAGAATTTTCTCAATAATCCTTATACTAACCATTGCAGTAATTTAATTACCAATAATAATTATGTTACTTATACTTTTTTACTTCAATTCTTCTAATACCAATTCTAAAAGCTTAATTGTGAAAGCACGATTGTTCGAACTATGCTCCCATGTATTTTGGTTTATATTTGTAATTTTTCGTTCTGGTAATCCTAGAGCCATAATATTTTGATTCTCATAATAATGGCTTTCATCAACAAGTGACTGGATTAAATATTCATTGCCTGTCGATAAAACATTGTGCGCATTATTGTATTTAACAAATTTATCATAAATATTATTATCGCTTGCTGAACTATTTGCAGAAGCGTTTAACAAGCTTAAGTTTTCAAAATTGCTCCTATCAATATCAAATTCTGCAGGCGAAAGAAATTTATTTTTCAGTGTTATCCAATTATTTAATCTTAGTGGTTGAGCATATTCATTTTTGCTATAAAGATGTTCAATAGTAAAATTACCTGTTAGACAACTTTCAATATATCTATATAAGCTATCCTTACCATCGGCAATAAAACTTAAAAACCCTTGTTGTAAAGATAGAATTACTTTTATAATACGACTTAAATCTTTTATGTTTGGTTTAGGATTGCTTTGTGGATGGGTCATATATGTCAAACTGAAAACTTGTTGAATGTTTATTTTAGCGTTTTTTACAATATCATTTAATGATAGTTTATCGGTTTTAGTTCTATTGTCGAATTCAATATTTTCAATAAATCCTGTAACTCTCTTGTTTGAATTTCTTAAATAATTATTTATTAATGTTAAATTTAATCTTTTCGCAATGTCTTCAAGTTTTAAAATATCAAGTTCTTTCTTTTCAACAATATAAATATCTGTTGTTTTGTAGTTATGACGTTGCTTAAACAACGCTGTTAAGACTTCCACTAAATCACCATATCCCTCATATTTTAATAAAGCAAAGGATAAGTATAAAGGAGAAGTATTTACTAATGAATAATGTCTTCCTTGTAAATATTTTAATATTTCTTCTAAATCTGTCAAATATTGAAGAAATGCAACACAAAAGTCTTGGGCTATTAGTTGATCACTGTATACATCGATATGATAGTAAGACAACCATTTACCAACATTTAAAGCATCAAGTTCGTTGCTATTCATATCTTTATCGTCTCTGTAATATGCCGTTAAGAAAACTTTTATAATATCATTCAGTTTAATTTTCTCGTACTTATTTGTAATAGATTCGAGTACATTTTTAACTTCATAAATTGTTTTGATGTTCCGTGATATATTTAAGGCCTGAGATAAAATTGTAAGAAAAATTTCTTCAGGAGACAGTTCAATCGAAAGTGAGTTTATATTTAGGAAATATCTTAGGGCATCTTTTTGATTATTATATTCTAATAATATAACTGAAACCTTATCTAAAATATAATTATAAAGACCATCAAATTCAGACTGACTTTTACTTCCATAATGCCTTTTTATAAACTCAATAGCACGTGCGATTGTTTTATCTAGTTCTATTCTTTTGCCTGTTCCAGTATATCCTTCAGGATTATAACCTAAAGAACCAACAAGTTCTTTTGTAAGATAATCACTTTCTTGAATAATGAAATTCTTATCTTCTTGTTTGCCGTTATAAACAAGTTTTTGATGTTCTGCTCTTTTGGAAATTGTACAAAAGTTATCAGCCAGAATGGATAGAAACAAAATAAGTGTTGTTATTCTTTGTTGGCCGTCTACCACTTCAGTGATGTCAGTTTTACAAAAAGCAATATTACCCACAAAATATGATGAAAAATCACCTTTATCAAAATATTCATTAGCAATATCCATAATAAATTTATCGAAATTTCGTCCGTTATTTTTTCTGTTTTTACCTTCCCACACATATTCTCTTTGGTAATAAGGTATATGAAAAGGCTTATAACCTTTTACAGTATTCTTACCTTCTATTAATTCTCTAATTGTTTTTTCTAATGGTTTCATCTAATTCCCCTTACTATCTATAAGTATATGTATCAATTTTCTTCTGTTGAATATTTATCTGCCCTTGCAAATATAAATAACTCATTGTATTTACTGCTAAAGTGAAATACTTTCCATTCTCTTCCCAAACATACTCTTCTGTGCCTTTGACTTCTATTACTGGTAGTAAGATTATTTCACGGTTAAAATCAGAGCCGATTGATCTCATAAATCTATTAATTCCTGGTAATCTCATTATCTTAGTAACAATTTTAGCAAGATAGTAATATATATTTAAATGAGCATCAAGTAATGATTTCATTTTTTGGTTTTTTAATTCTAATATATTATTGTGACCAGTAGAAACAAACCAATCATCTTGAAAGAAACAAACTCCACCGTAAGCTGCATCACTAGCGATTGTAAGCAAATTTATTTTCTTTTTCTCTGAGACTTCGCCACTATCTTCAAGGTACCCTGTACAACCCTTATTTTCTTTTGATGCTGTGATGTTTTTTATGGTGTGCATTTCATCATATACATCACTTTCATCTAAGTTCTTCTTTTGTGCTTTTATAGAGTGTGATGAGTTTCTATCAAACAAATCCCATAATTCAAATGCTTTCCAAGCCAAAGAAATTTGCTCTTTGAGATATGCCGCTTCGTACTTTTTTTGTTCAGCTTCGTACTTTTTTTGTTCAGCTTCGTACTTTTTTTGTTCCGATTCGTAAAGTCTAATTGTTTTTTCTTCTTTCCGAATTTTTGCTTCATCCATTAGTTCTTTAATGTAATCACCGGCTAAAGTGAGATACTTTCCATTCTCTGCCCAAATATATTCTTCTGTGCCTTTGACTTCTATTACTGGTAGTAAGATTATTTCACGGTTTGGTCTCGTATCTGTAATTTTATACATGTAGCCATATATGCCACTCTTTTGAAATATTTTTCTAAGTATTAGACTCATAAAATAATAAATTTCAGTATTCCTATTTGACATATTTGTTATTTTTTCGTCTTTCCACAAAACCACATTAATATGACCTCCACCAGTCATAATAAAATCGGTATTATGATAAAAGCAATTTCCGAATTGATCATCCAGTGTTAACCCTTTACTACGTGTTTTATATTGTGGCAAATGTTCAATAAAGCCTTCTTCTCCATTGTTTTTACCGCCTTTATTGATTAACAATAGAGTTTTCTTCTCATTCTTTTCTAATGAAATGTTTAAGTCTTTATTGCTGGTTCTAGTGTTGTAACTAGAATCAAGCCTAAACAATTCTTCAAAGTTAAATGCTTTCCAAACTATATTAGCCATCCTAAATTTCCTCGCTTAGAATATCAATAATATAATTTTCTAAAGTATTATCAGTGTCCTTATATTCATTTTTTGCTTGATTGATTAAATCTTGTTTTTCTTTAAGCATTTTCTTAATTGTAATATTTTCAAGTGTAATATCGGCTTCTTCTTTACTTGTTGCTATTAAGTTAGGATTAATCTTAGCGCTTGTTTCAATTTCCTTATTTACTTCATAGAAGTTAGACCAATCTCTTACAAAAGTTGATTTCTCTTCGACGCTTTTAGATAATAAAACTTTATCAAGTAATTCTGCTTTCAAATCATTATGTCTACCGTTTTTATCTACCATACCGCTATCTTTAAGATAAACATAACCGCTGTCTGTAAAATCATAATATTTAATTACGTCACTTGCTAGGTGATTTCTACTTAAGTCAAACATAAAAATTGAAGTAGATGGGGTTTGTCCACTATCAGTGAATAAATCATCTTGCATTTTTATAACACTTTTCAAAGTTGCATAATCTAATATTTGTTTAAAAACAGCTCTTTTTTGACCGAATTTTTGTGGCGGTATAATTACAACTACTTTTTTGATGTTTTGGGTATTGTTACTTTTAATTAATTTTATATTCTGCAGAACTATTTCAACAGGTTTATAGTTATCTTCATATGGAGGATTTAAAATACCTTTTGTTGGGTTTACATTTAATGAACTCACATTCAAATCAAAAATATTCTCATTAAACAATCGTTCAGTGTTTAAACCTTTAATTATAAAGTTTGCTAAACATAAAGTTGTCATTTTAGCATCAAAATCATTAGCAACAACACTGTTAACTAGTCTTTTTGAATAATTTTCATATTCAGCAACAGTAATCTTATTATTTTCTTTATCGGCATTAAGATTATTAATCATGACTGAATATGAAAGAAGTGAAAATAATCCAGTTCCACTGGCAAGATCAGTTACCACATCTTTTTTATAATCAAGTTCCACTAAATCAACCATGAGTTGTGCAGCAAAATCTGGTGTAAGTGTAATACCCTCATTTGATCCTTTTGCTTTTTTATCAACCTCCATGTATAGGGTTTCTAAAAACAACGTTTTATCATTCTTTAATTCCGGCAAATAATTTATAATAAAATCCTTCACGAAGTTTTGAAAACTACCTCTATCATTATTTAGTTTCGTATTCACACCTGAAATTATTGTAAGTGAGGTATATACTGCTTGTCTAGTTTTATCATTTAATGACAACTTATCAATCTCAATTTTAGCTAATTTAATTAAATCATCAATTGGACTATTACTCGTATTAAAATTAACTAGAGTTGTGAGTTTACTAACGTCCCAAAAGTCTATATTTTTTGAACAAAAAATAAGGGTTGCAATAACCATCATTTTAGCATTACGATTAATTTCTGTGTCCAACAAATAAATACTTTGATTTAATTTTTTTATTTTTGATAATTCCATTTGTTTTTCTCCTATAATTTCCTTGAATCTTTTAATATTTTCTACATATTGAATTGGTTCTACTATTAAAATACTATTATAGTCATTGTAGCATTTTTTCAAAACATGGTGCCTTTTTCTAATATAACATTATTGTTACTTTACAATTAATGTGAGACTTTTCCTAGAAATAAAAAGGGGGCGGCATACAATACCTCTGTAAGGCCTCTAAACTTTACAGAAAGGTATACAAATCACCTTTTTCATTGTTCATCACATTTCTCACGAGATTTAGGCCCGTTATCACGCAGCTCTACTTTATCGATCAGACAACTATTCCATCAAGCATGTTACTCGTAATTATGACATCTCCAAAGTTTCATTAATGCGATGGAATAAAAAATTTGATAGTACCAAAGAATCACTGATGGATAAATAATCCGTGTAAGTGGTTGACTGAAACTTATTATTTTTCCTTAATGATTAGTTTTACTAAAACCAAATCCATATAATCTCTTATATATTTTGATTATAATAATTTGTAAGTTTTAGTTTTATAATAAAAGCCGTCTTGGTGACTTTCAAATTGCCAGTGGAATCCTCTAGACGTTGAACTTTAGGATATTGCTCGGGGTGTTTTGTGCAATCTGCTAGGAAACTACTTGAATCTCCTATTTTTACACCCTTATGCGGGATTGGTCCGACTAAAACATCTGAGTACTTTTGAGAATATCTTAGTTTTCCAAAATCAAACTGCGAACAATACTCTATAAAATCAATTCTGTTTGTATCTATCCCTTCTTTTTTTGCCGCCATTCTTAAATCATCTTTGTTAAGTTGATATGCAAGGACTAAAATCCTTGCATGTCTAGCATCTATGTAAGGATAGTAAGGCACGGTTTCATCTATTATATATTCGTATCCAAGTTTTTTGAATACTTGATAAACATTCCCCAAAGCATTTGCTTGAAATACTTCTGTTTGAATTTTATCAACAAGTTTATCTAGCAAATCGCTAAGTTCATCAGAATTAAGTACTCTGTTACTCATTTTGATTACCACTTGTGACAAAATCAAACAATGAATCGACCTCTTTTTCTAGTTTTTCTAATCTCATTTTTTCAAATTTTATTTTATCTAGTTTATCTTTATATAAACAAGCTATGTTTTTTTGCTTTTCAAGTGGGACAAAGGGAATTTGTAGTTTTTTTACATTATTTACTGTTAAATTTGGTATCACGTTGCCGGTCTGTTTTAATGACAATAGATGCTGTCCAATAGGTGAATCCAAGAACGCTCTTAAGTAATAAGGATCTATCTTTGAATCATCAACTCTTAATACCATAATACTGCCTGATGCAATAAGTCTTTCATCACCCAAAGCTTCAACAACTGCTGATTTCACTTTAGCACTTTTAGTCGATATAATAACATCCTTGTTTTTTAAAGCAAATCTATTAAATTGTTTATCATCAACTTTATAAAGCTTTGAATTTCTCGTTATAACACCTTCATTTACATCACCCATTTGGATGATTTGAGTCACACATTCTTCTTCTTCAGGTGAAGAAACGTACCTTTCGTCTAACTGAGAACTTGACACTTGCCAGCCTGTAAACACTTCACAAACCTCATCTAGGTCAATACCATTTAGGATGTCAATTTTGCTTTGATGAAGATACGTAGATGGTACTAGATTAAACCTTTCTGAATCAACATCCTCAATCGCTATTATTTTAACTAAATCGCTATTAGTACTGTCATTTATAATTTCTAATGCTTTTTCGATATCAAGAATGTTAATATTGCGTTGCTTTTCTAAAATACAACTTGATAAGTCGACAAATTTGATTTTTCTATTACCAAAACTCATAACAATTAAATATGTTTTTATACCCGTATAGTAAAATAGTTTTTCAGGTAATTCTATGATGGACTCAATTAAACCTTTTTCAATCATGTATTTTCTTAAATCTTGATCAATCGAATTAAACAAGGGACCACCAGCGGTTACCGCTATTGCTTTACCTGCTTTATCTAGATTTCTCAACATCAACGATATAAAAGAATAATCCGATGTGTTTCTACTTTGTACAGGTAGGTCATGATCAGTATGATATTTGGAATCTAAATTAACTTTATCTTCCTCTCTTAACCGCATTCCAAAGGGAAAGTTACTAAACACAGTACCAAATTTAATCTTTGACTTATTGGTTAAGATATCAAATGGAAAAAAAACATCGCCCCGATAAAGTATAGTGTCAGACGGATCGTCTAAGTGCATTTTAATTAAAGAAGATATGTATGAATCTATATTGATTTCAACTCCAAAATATTTTGAAGCGAGATTGTGATTTTTAGCATTATAAAGGAAACTACCTGTTCCACTGCATAAATCTAACATCGGTTTATCTTTGGGGGCTGATTTGAATAGACTGATACTTAAATCGATAATGGATTGAGGTGTGTTATCATAATTATTATCCTCCAAACTATCATCCACTAAGAATTCTTTTACATCAGCCATTGTGTAATTCATGAGTATATTAAAGAGTTCCTCGTTATTAAAGGCTGCCTCGTCGATGTTTTTAGCATAATCAAAATAACCTTCTTCATTTTCCAAAAGATAAAAAGGAATCTCTTCATTTATAATTAATTGAACATGCTCTTTTATGGAATATGACCTAGTCCATTTATCGAAAATTAGTGGATAATTGTTTCTTAGTACATAGTATTCAAGTATTCGAATTTTCATCTTTTGGACACTCAATCCATAACTTCTTGCTTTGTTAGATAATTCCCATTTTAAATTATTAGCCACCTAAATCACCCCTTATTATTCTATGGTTAGAATAGTTTCTAACTAAATGTTAAACTTTGTCGATTTTATTGTCAATGGTTTTTATGCAAATGTTACAAAAGTTTTAACCTTCGATCTTTTACGATAGTTATATGGTGTATTTGTCAATCAATAGTTGTTGTTTGGAGTGTGGACGAAAAGTTGAATTGAAAGACTTTAAAACAACAAAAAACGATATCACATACGGCCGGTCTGACTTAACCTCACAACCTTTGAAATCGATTATTGGGGTCTTTTATATTAGCAATTATATTTAACCTTCAACCATCACTAAGTCGATAATAATTGTAATCTTCATATGAAAAACCCCCATTTATTGAAACTTGTTTAAGTACAGTAAATGGAGGTTACTTCAATGACTATGGAACTACACGTGTAGTTTTATACTTTGAATACCTCAATAATTAACGAGTGAATACTCCACCTTTTTTATTATTTTATAACTTTCTTTTAGATTGTTTTAATTTTGAAGCCTGTGTCGATGACTTCAATTTGTAATTGTCAATTAAATATTATCTAAACAAAAACTAAAAAATCACATCACCATTTGCATATATTTCATCGCTGATGTTGATTTCCTGGATTAATTGCTTGTTTTCAAAAAACCAAGAGACTTGTTCTTTATATCTTTTAGTTAAAAGATGAATCCCTTGATTAGAAGAACCAATCAATCTTCTTGTAGTATCTAACTTGTTAGCAATAAAGGGACCATCGATAATGATGTCCATCGAGTCAATTAATTCTTTCGACAATTCATTCAGATAATGCCCAGAGAACATGATTGTTCCAAGATTGATTTTTCGTAGCTCAAGCGCCAGAATATGAAGGTTCTTTTGTAAAGAAGGTTCGCCGCCGATAAAAGTAACTCCTTCAATAGAGTTTTGGTTTTTGGATTCTATTATTATTTCAAGTAGTTTTTCTAGCGAAATAAGATGAACAGGTCGAAAACCGACTAGCTCAGGATTACAGCATCCAGGACATCCGATGTCGCAACCTTGAAACCAAATAGCTAATCGTTTGAACGGCCCTTCCACTTCTGTGCAAGTATGGATCCTGCCAATATTAAATTTAATATTACTGACTGACGTCAAATTCAAGGCCCAATCCCTTGGTCGTGAGTTTCACAAGTATCTTCCCACCTCTAAAACTTGATAAATTATTTTTATTTTCAAACATAAACATCGCTAAAGGATCAAGAAGATGATCATTGATTGCATTTAATATATCGCGCCCACCTTTTGCGACATCAACTTTGCTAGAAATATAAGCAACAAACTTCATTTCATCTTCAAATTCGAGATCAAGACGATACTTTTCAAATATGCCAGCTTTGATTGGTTTTAACTTTGACTTAGCAATCTTCATTACGAATTCTTTATCGACAATAAAGTTAAATGGAACAATATTATTATAGCCAATACGACCAAGGATTTCGGGTCGCTTGATTTCATTGTCGAAGTACTCTTTGACGATATTAATGAATTGGTGGGCAACGTCTGCGTGATTTTCAGAGACTTGGACCTGGGAGGCACCTAGGTTCGATGTAAATACAATTATTGTGTCACTAAAATAGACGGTTTCTCCTTTTGAATCGGTTAAACGACCATCTTCAAGAATTTGAAGAAATATATCTAAAATGCGGGGGTTTGGTTTAGCGGCTTTTTCTATTTCATCAAAAAGAATTACGCTAAACGGCTTTTCTTTAACCGCATTTGTAAGTTGGCCGCCTTCTTCATAACCTACATAACCAGGAGCGGCGCCAATGAGCTTTTGATCGCTATTTTCAGTCGCATACTCACTCATGTCAAAACGAATGCAGGCTTGCTCATCACCAAACAAGAATTTGGCAAGAGCTTTGGATAGTTCCGTCTTTCCTACCCCCGTTGGTCCAACAAAGAAGAATATTCCTTTAGGCATACTTCGCGAAGAAGTTTTGTGAATGCCCGTTAATCCCATGTAAGCCTTAACAATTGTTTTTTCTATCTTTTCAATCGCTTCATCTTGGCCGACGACACGTTCGCTGAGACGCTTTTTAATATTTTTTACTTCGTTATAGTCTAATTTTTCCCATGGATTTTCTTTTTCGCCATATTTGAATAAATAGAAAAGTTTGTCGAAAGTCATTTTCCCTTCTTTACGGGATAGTTTCGATAGTTGAACAATCTCACGATTGGTAAAATCATCAAGCATATCAACATATTCGGCTCGTTTTTCGCTTTCCATTAAGGTGACATTACCCGGAACTCTGACTTCGAATGAATCTTCGATTTTTTCCATCAGTCGTTCTCTTTCAAGCCGATCTGGCTTTGTAAGTGTAATACAACTCACTTCTGGATTAGATTGATAAAAAGAAATTGGAAAAAGTGAAATTTTATTGGTGATGAAAATGATTGTGCTCTCATTAACATCGTGGTTATAATAATCAATTTTACGGTCTTTGATTGCTTTGCCAAGAATTGTAATATTATCGAGTCCCTCACCAACGATTTGCTGACCCCCAGCGTCAAATAAGTATTCTGCCCAATTTAGAATAAAAGCAATCTTGCGTTTGGGGTTCGTCAGATTTTTTAAGACGATATTAAAAATTTCTGATGGTTGTTTAAATAATCCCGTCTTCGTTTCTTCGACTTTTGGTTCTTCTTCATCAAAATAGTTATCACCCTCAACTTTTACTTCGTCGACAAGTTGAAGATTTTGCAGATTTCCAACTGCTCCATCGATACGATCCCAATAAATCACTTCATCGTATTTTAGTTCCTCTAGTATCAAACTAAGTGACTCCCTCAAGTTAAGGATTTTGTTCTTTTCATTTAAATAAACGTCGCCAACATTACCATCAATGATGATACATTTTTTGATACCAATCTCTCGTTTGATTTTGGCAAAACTAGTTTGAATTGACATATCTTTTACTCCTTATTTCTTTCCATTTTTTGTATCATAGGTTTGATATTTTTGAGAAGCTAATTTGTCTGGATTGCTCCAAATGTCTTGTTTGCCGGTAATTTTGATTCCGTAAATGTTTTCTAAATCACTCATAAATGGTTCGATGTCTTCCTGACAAGCTTGACCCTCAAAGCCATCGAATTTGTAATAGAATTTTCCATCTAAATAGATTTTGAATTGGGCAGTTTGCCCACTTGCCTTTTTGGCCACAACGTTCACAACATTGTTTTCTTTATCTATTTTAATATTATTTTTCTTATCAATAATAAATCCGCGGGCTTCAATCGATTTGATGATGATTTTTAAGGATTCTTTTCTGACCTGCTCGCCAATAATTTCTTGCTCGGCTTTCATTTGTAAAGCCTCTATATTCGTAGTGCTACTTAATGTTTTATCGATGGTGTCTTGATTAACTTTAGCTTTTTCCATCGAAAGTCGTATTTTTGCCGTCAGTTTTGCTTGATGTTCGAGGAGCAAATCGGTTTTTAATGACGCTAACCTATTACCCGCAATCGTCATCATTTCTTCGAAAGTTTTATCTTGATAGGCATCATCACTTGCGGTTCTAAAGGCCATTTCACGTAGACTTATATTCTCGATTTGTTCAATTTTTTTAAGATTTACATCGCCGATTTTATTTCTATCATCTCGCTGTCCTAGCAATGAATTTCTAGTTTGAGCGGAAATATTGACGAGTTCTTCATCAATGAGTTTTCTAAGAACCTCAATTTTAGAAATTGAGATATTGGCAGCAACACTTTTTAATGATGAGGCGGCATTAACTAAATCGTTACGATGGAGCAGTTGCTCATTTGAAGCCGTTACTCGGCTACCAAGTTTTGCTTGTTCGTCTGCTTTTTGACGTAAACCCTCAATTTGGGAAGCCACCGACTCTCGTTCACTCGTTAGATATCTTTTATACTCGCCAATTTTCGCACTTGTGACAGTTTTTGATGTGACGTCAATGTAATTTAGTAATTCATCAATGTCGGTGAGTGTGTTTTCAGTGACATTACAAATAGCCTTACATTCGATTGCTAATGACTGATAATCAATGACTGCGGCATGACTCATAATTCGATTTTCTCCAATCCAAAGATTATATCTTTAATTAATCCCAAATCTTTAAGCGATAAGTCTTTTCTTTTTTCTTTATTAACATGTTCCATATCATTGCGATAAATTCTAAAGTCATGGAGGATTTTGGCGATGTTTTCTCCGATGTACTCTCTTCTTTTAATCTCATTAATCATTTCAGAAAAATCATTTTCCAACTTAAATTTAGTTTTAAAGATGTGATTAAGTTTCACATAAAGATAAATAACGACTGAAAGATTATCGCCACTATTAATCTTTGATTCAACAAGTGCCTCATTGATTGAGACAGGATTATTTTGAGCATTCTTTTCACTGAGATAAAGATCATTCAAATTATCAAATACTGAAAGATATTGCTCATATCGGCTTAGAACAGTTCGATCAATACTCCCAACAAAGTTCAGCGATTTCAGTGTAGTTTTAAAAGTCGAGAAATAATTCATAAACTTTACACGGTCTAAAACTTCCTTGGTTTCATAGTCAGTTGGATTCTTTATTCCTGACAAGTTAATCAACGAATCCAAGGTGTTGCGTAATGTCATGATTTCACTAGCAAACTTACTATTCGACAATTCCGTATTAAAGAGTATTGGAATCATTCTATGACTGAATGGAAGGATATCTTTTGGGCTGTAGTTGTTATTCGATAGAATGTCAAAAATTGCGACAAGTTCTTCATCTGAAAAAGTATCATGATTGAAGATATACTCTAATACTTTTATATTTGATAATTTATTAGATTTAATAATCCAGCTTGATAGATACAGACGATATTCCAAGTTAGAAGCATTGGGATTATTTAAAAAGGCAGGTAATAGTTGAAGCCCTAAGTTCTTAATGTAGTTATAAACGACCGGTTCATTATTTGACTTTTCTTTAATTTTGCTTAGTAATTCGATTTTTTCTTCAACTTCAAGCCCTATTAACCACTTATCGATGGATTCATTGATAACGTCAAGCTTGTTAGTGTTCTTGCATAATTGTACAAATTTTTTAAATCCAAATTCATCTTCATCTGAAGGATTGAAACTATGATATTTTGCAATTAATTTTTCGACTAATTCTTTGATATTTTCGTTATCCAATTTCTTCTCGACGAGTAAATTAATGTCGATTAGTCCAAGCACTTCATTACGAGTAGAGACAAAAGCTGGAATAAAAAGCGAAGCACGTGTCAAATCATAAATTTTTATAAATGTACCAGCAGAATTTACCTCGTTTACCATTCCTGGCAAAAGAAAACTCAACTTACTATTTGTCGTTAAATAGCCATCTCTACGGATGTCAATCAAAGCTTTTTGAGCTAGCATATGCTTCATTTCTTCGGGAACATATATCTTATCATAAGGATATAAATCAGATAGTATTGTTTTAAAACTTCCGCCCATAGGAAATTGGAATTTGTTTTTTAGGGCCAAGCCATTGGTCACCATGAGATCCGTATAGTTTTCATGGAAGAACGAATGTAATCGTTTATCTTCAAATTCAAATAACACTGAGTCGTTTTCCGATAATTTTATCGTGATGGGATTAGTCACAAAAAGTTTTTCATGTGTAAATAGTTTGCTCTCAAGGATAATTTCTTCCTTTTTGATGGGAATGCCATTACTCTTCTTTTTGTTTAAATATTCTTCGATGTTTTCGTTACTGGGAAGCGAAATTTTGTTGAAAAACTCAGCATCGAGCACAGTCTTTTCGGCATTTCCATAAGCCTGGTCACTTGTAACAAACATGTCCTTGAGTGCCGGATTATAAAAAACATCAAGTTTAATCGTTTTATTACCTTCAAGAGGTATGGATTCCTCTAAGAATACTTTTTTACCTTTTTCAGTGAAGGTAAAATGTTGCAACTGATATTGCTGAAATGAGGTCTTATCGTAAGGTGCTAAACACTCAATGATGCCTAGATTGATAAGCTCAAACATTTCGTTAGCGAAGATGTCATATAAATCGCTAGGAACGCCAAATTGCTTTAAGAGATCGCTTATTTTTTGTTTTCGGCCAGTCGATTCATTGATAAGCACAAGTAAAAAATAACTAATTCCTGATGGTTTTTTGACTTGAGTAAAAACAACTTCATTCCTAAGCCTTAATAGTGGGAAGGCAAAATTGGTTTCAATTATATTCATACTTATACACCTCCCAAAATGTCTTCATCATCAAGAATCATGCCGTAGCGACTGATAGCACCGATAACCTCTCGATAGACATAAAAGTTTTTACGATCATTGCCCTCACCAAAAACGTCCGGAAGATCAATGACACCTTTATCCTGGAGATAACTTTTGTTTCCAACAACAATCAGCAATCTTCTCGCACGTGACAAAGCAACGTTGATTCTTTGATAAGCAGTCACAAACCCAGGATCACTTTTGGCACGATTTTGCGGATTGCGAACCATCGAAAGGATGATGATATCTCGTTCATCCCCTTGAAAATCATCCACCGTTGAGATGACTAGTTTGGCGTCCGGTTTTTCATTGAACATACTAAATCGTAGTTTTGAGCCTTTGATTTTTTGCTTAATCACGCGCGCTTGATCGCCATATGTACAAATGACACCAACACTCATTCTTTCATCACGGTCTCGACTTACTTCCGGTTTAAAGTTTGGATGATTTTTGTAGTTATCATTCAGTTGTTTGAGAAGCTTTACTACCACTTCAGCTTCATTCGAGTTATAAATGGAAGTCGAGTCGGTTTCTTTGGATTCAAACTTTTTGCAATCAACAAAGTAGACGTGTTTATTTGGCGAAATCACTTGGCGATTATTTGAGACAACGCTTAGATGATGTTCTCTTTCATTGTTTTGTGTCTTTGTCCCCATTTGCAGCTGATTGTTATAGAAGCAATTGTAAATTTGCATGATATGTTCATGGCTTCGATATTGTTGGTTGAGCATGACCTTATAATCACCGGGTACTTCTTCAAAAAGCCCTTTGAAGAAGCTCTCTTCATAAAGGTTTTTAAAGATATCGTTCTTGCCCTTAGTAAGAATATTCTCGTCCATATGTAAGAAATCCTGTGCTCTTAGATTTCTGAATTCATACATGGGTGGTAGCTGACGGTGATCCCCAACCAGAATAATCGTTTTGCCATATAAAATCGGAATTAAAAGATCGAGAAAGCTGGATTTAGATACTTCATCAATGATGACAACATCAATACCTTGTTTACGTAGGTCTATGTTACCTAAGTTATACTTTTCAAGACCTTCCATCGAATGTTCCTTAAAGTTATCGCGACTAGTGTTAGTAATACCAAACAAATTGACCTTTTCGAATAGTGGCTTGGTATAAGTAAGCCGATCGGCATCTTTGACCTCATCTAACGACAAATAATCACTGATTTTTTTATAGATGGGAATAAGCTTTTTATTACTTGATTCCCGTTCTTTAAAGTTTTTGTCTAAATCGTCATACGCCAGCTTAATTTTTTCTAAGGCGTCACTATAATCCTTATAATCGATTGCAACATTAAAGTCTTCGATAAACTTAGCGATGGATCTTCTTAAGCGCGCCTCGTCTTCCCGAATACTTTGGTAATCGCTATTTTCTTGCAGTTTGCGTATTTCTTCACTGATGCTATTTAGTTCTCGCTCAAGATGGTCTAAATCATCCTTCTGCTTTTGAATTTCTTCTGTGTGAATTTTAATCTTATCATCAAGCGCAACTAGATATTTATTTCTTATTTGAAAGAGTTCTTCTTGATAAGTTTCAATGATTCCTCTTATATTAAGAGGCTCGTTCAAGGCTAAGTTTGTCACAAATTTTGAGATTTTTAAATCAGAAAGATTAAAGCTTGATTCATTTTTTTCTAATAGGTCCTTTAGTATTATTTGAATAGGCTTATAAAGTGGTTCGGTATTTGGAAGCCAATCTCCAAGTTCATCCTTATAACTATTTAATTCTAGTTTAAGTTGGCAGATTTCTTGTTGTCTTTTCATCTCGATGGAAGACGACAAAATGGCATTAGTTTCTTGATAGATTGTTCGAATGTCGATTTGCAGTAAATTTTTTATTGTTTCGCTAGGGTCGTTCATTAAAAATATTGATTCTTTTTTAATGGCATCGTTTGCTTCGTGGAGAAAATCTTCAATTATTTTGGTGACTAAATCATCATCTAGCCTTAAATTGCCCCGCTCAAGATGCCTTCTGGTGCGATACAATTTATCGATTTCAGAGGTCAAAATGCCAATTTTGTCATTAAATGCATGTTTTTTATTACGATTGTAATTAATTTCTACGGCTTTTTGTTGAATTTTACTTTCGATTAAACTGATTAATTTCTTATTTTTTTCAATCCGATTGTTCAAAATAAGTTGTTTTTGATAACTTTCCAAGAACAGCTCGCGATACTCTGCAAATTTTTCATAGGAGCGAATAATCCTTCGCATATTTTTCCCGATGTTGTCATAAAGATTATCCACCAGGTTTTCAGGTCCAAAATTAGAACTCTTATTCGTTCTCGTTGGTATCAAACGGATGGGTCGAATGTCCGCCAATAATGGGAGACGATCAAACACATTATCAATTGCTTTGTGGGTCTCGCTAGCGACTAAAACCTTTTTTCCATCCTGAACTAAGTGACCGATGATTTCAGCGATAACCTGTGTCTTACCTGTGCCTGGAGGTCCTTGAAGAAGAAAAATGCCTCGGCTAGAAACTGCTTTTTGTACGGCTTCTTTTTGTTTATCATTAAGACTCTCTAAAAACCATTTCCAGTCCGTAAAATCATAATAGTTTTTCTTCAATTCTTTGGGAGCGAATAAATAGGACGCTAGGTATGGATTTTTAACATTACCTTCGTAAAAATTTTCTAACGAAATCTTTTGACGATCAATTTTCGCCTTCTCTGCCCGATTGTCATAGATTAAATATGAATAAACACTATAATCATTTTTGGCCAGCTTACTAGGGTCTTCAGCTTCCACTTTAAAGTACACCGAGAACCGTCTAGTTGTTTCTTTTTCGATTCTTTTCGCTTTTTCTACTGCTGACTTTTCTTCGTTTTCGACCCTAACTTTGTCACATTCTAAAAGCCTTTGGTGATCATTTCTCTTTGTAATCTGATCAATTAATTTCTTTTCTAGTTCTGCCAAGGATTGCTCAATTTTCTTAATTAGCTCTTTTTCATAAACTTGTCTTTGGCTATTATGTTTTTGGATATATAAGTCCTTCTTTGGATGCTCGGTTACGAAATTTGCATATTTAGTGTCTAGTATTTTTACTAAAATTTCTTCGGCTTTATCCGTCAACTCATTGGTTTTACGCAACTCTTCGGTCCTTTTTTTCGTTTCTTTTTCTAAACGCTTTCTTTCTTGCAGCAATAGACTTTGATAATTGTTTTCAATTTCATTGTCGACCCCATCATTAACCTTCTTATCAAGATCTTTATAAAAACCATCATCAAAAACCATTAAATCATGGTTGAATTGAGCTTCTAAAGACTTACGTTCAGCAATGAGTTTCTTTTTTACTTCGTTGGCTATTTGAGCCTTAAAGATTTCATTAATTTTATTTTGTTCAGCAGTAATGATTTGCTGATATTTTTGTTCGATGTCAATCACTGGTGGCAAGATGTCTTGATAAATTAATTTATACCGTTCGTTCAGTGCCAATGATTGGCCTAGCACTCTTCCATAATTTTCTTGAGATGGTGGCTCTTTTGAAAGGGCAACATTTTCACGTGAAAAAAGACGAAGTGCCTTTTCGTTAGGGTTTTGTTTACGCCCGTTTTTTTGCTCCACGCTTTCTTGTAAAAACTTCTTGAGATTATAATCAATGTGGACAGCAATCAAGGATATTTCTTCAGCCTCGCTTGTGGGACTTTTAAGCAGAATTTGTTCGCCCTTTTTAAAGTCCTCATGATCAACAAGTAAGTCTTCATCAAACTCAAGCGAATTTTTCAAGTATGTTTGCCGATTAATCGAGTAAGCACTTAGAAACTCAACGTGATTTATTTTAAATTGACCAGTTGATTGTTGATTCAAATATCTTTGTCTAAATGTTAGATACTCAGTCCAATTTTCGTATGTTTTGACAACTTTCTTTGCGCTCGACAACGACATTGGGAAACAATTTTTTATTAAGTTTGCGATAAAGTCTGGAGTAAATATTGTTTTAGAGTGATCAGGGCGATCTATTGTCCACCGAATATAAGGTTTACTGCCCGCCATTGCGGTGGAAAATGTGTGAACACAATGACTGTTACTGACTTCGATTTCATTTGTTCCGGTGATAAATTCGTCAATAAAATCGATGGCTTTGACAACGAATGTCTTTTGCGTTTCACCTTCTTGAATATCTCCCACCAAGATAACATTTGTATTATCCGGTAGATATTGACGCATTTGCGTGGTAATTTCAGGTTTTATGACAACATTATTTAGAAACTTAATACCATTATTCAAAACAACGCTTTCACGCTTAAAATTCGGACTTGAGAAATAATACTTTTTCACGATGCCTGTTGGAAACGAAATCTCGACAAAATCACTGAATGATGTTGTTACTTTTTTATGTATAGGAATTCTTGTTTTTAACATCTCGAATTGATCGTTAAGAGAGTATGAAAATTGGCTGTTTCTATTAGTTTTTGTGTCAATGAGATTCTTTTGGAAGTCAATGAATATTATACTCATATCAAGCATTCTCCAAATCTGTAAAGTTCTCTTTAATATTATCTGTCAAAAAATAAAGATAAGCTTTACAGATAATAAGCAAAAGTAGATTTTATATACGTTTTAATAATTGTATCATAATCCCTTATTTTTTGGAAAGTATACCTATACTTTTCTTAGATGGAATAATAACGAGTGAATACCCCACTATGTATCCTTAACGAGTAAAAATACATAATTCAAAAAAAATTCAGTAAAAGTGAGTAAATACTGCGTGCGTCAATCTAAAAAAGCACTATAAAAAGCACTATTTGACATTTTAAACAAGAAAAAAAGGTGTGATATGGTATCAAACCTTACGTTTCAATATGGAACTAATCGAGTGTTTTAATACAATTCAACCAATTCTGCAAATCGGCCAATCGTTTAACCGCCGTAAAAATCAGACGACCTTTATTTCAAAACCAACTGCTCCAAATTTAATAATGTCTTCTTCTTTATAGTAAATAAGCATGTCTTTTGCATTAGCTTCTTCTGTTTCAAAATAACCAATAGACACTTTGTCATGATGTCTATATAATTCTTCAAATGTTTTTTATTCATATTTCTGAAGCACAAGGCATTCAAGCTTTTCATTTGTGACATTATTTGTGAAATCAATAATATCACCATTCTTTATGGCTCCCCTATTTTCTTTATTGAGACGCATTTCAATTGTTTTGGTACCTGTATTTGACAGAATAGTTATGTAGGAAAATGACGGTCGAAAATGTCGGTTTCTACAGAGACTATTCTTTTCTTTTGCTAAACTTCTCTTATGTCAAGAAAAAGGAGAATTTACATGAGAAAAGACATTATGGAAAGGATAGAGTTCATGAAAAATGAAAACATTGAACCAAATTATGCTGAACTAGCTCGAAGGTACCAATGTGATTATCGAACAGTCAAACGGTACTTCGAGTCAGATGGAACACTAAAAGAAAGGAGGAAGGTTCCTTCCAAACTAGATGATTACAAGGAAGTGATTGAAGAAAAACTCGAAATGTCTTGTACCTATATGTCTATCTTCAAATTTATTCAAAAAAGAGGATATCAAGGTAAGTACACGATTCTAAGAGAGTTTGCTCGTTCTATAAAAATCGATAAAACTAATAAAGCAACGATTCGATTTGAAACCAATCCAGGGTTACAAGCGCAAGTTGATTGGAAAGAAAGATTATCTATGAAATCCCGACAAGGAGAAGTATTTGAAATCAATGTCTTCCTAATGGTTCTAGGATTCTCACGAATGAAGTACTTACAACTAACACTCGATCGTAATCAAGACACTTTGAAATCAGCTTTAATCAACGGATTTAAGTACTATCAAGGGATCCCTAAAGAAATTCTTTTCGATAACATGAAGACGGTTATTGACCAAAGCCGATCTAACTTCCAAGATGCTGTGATTAATCAAAGTTTCTATGAGTTTGCAAAAGATATGGGATTTGCTGTGATTGCCTGCCGCCCCTATCGCCCACAAACAAAAGGAAAAGTTGAAGCCCTTGCTAAACTTATGAGTCGACTTCAACCTTACAACCACGAATTTGATTCGATTGATCAACTCGATGAAATTGTGAGAATGATTAATGATGACTTGAATAAAGACATTTCATTCGCCACCAACAAGATTCCTCTTAAGTTGCACAAAATAGAAAAGGAATACTTATTGCCACTACCTAACCGCGAACTTCTTGATAACTACCTCACTAAACCAATAACAAGAGTTGTTACGAAAGAAGCAATGATTACGTACTTGAACAACAAATACTCCCTGCACCCCAATTATATAGGAAAAACTGTTGTTTTGAAAATAGATGATGACCATTTAGACATCTTATTTGATGGAATTATCATTGCTTCACATCGCTTATCATCCCACAAGTTTAATTACCAAAAAGATCACTTCATTCAAATTCTTAAAAGCGAAGTCTTTGCTCATAAATCTGATGATGAAATTAGTCGTATCGCCGAGAAAAATCTCAAACTCTATGACAAGTTATAAAAGGAATCATTATGTCAAATTACACACAACTACTAAATAACCTAGATCACCTCAAACTACAAAAATTTAAAGAAATATTACCAGGCTACTTAGATGAAGCTCTCCAAAAAAATAAATCGTTCGTTGATGTTCTCAAAGAATTAACAGACAAGGAAGTTGAGTTTCGTGAGGAAAGAGCCCGTCTAATTAATCTTACTATTTCTCACTTTCCTTACTACAAAACAATCGATGATTTTGATTTTACTTATCAACCTTCCATTAACAAATCCCAAATTCTTGATTTACTCTCACTTCGTTTTGTCGAACACTTCGAGAACATTCTCCTCATTGGAAATTCTGGTGTTGGTAAAACACATTTGGCAACCGCACTTGGAATTGAAGCTTCTAGTAAAAGAATCTCAACCTACTTTATTCATTTCAATACTCTCATGCAAAAGTTTAAAGTTGCTGCAAGCGAAGGCACAGTCGACAAGGTCGTGAAACACTATCTCAAATACAAGTTACTCGTGATTGATGAAATTGGTTACCTCCCCGTTGAAAAAGACGCTGCTAACGGGTTCTTCCAGCTTGTCGCTGCACGTTATGAAAGAAGACCGATGATTATCACCTCCAATCTTCCTTTATCTAAATGGGGTGAAGTCTTCGGAGATTACACGATTGCTAATGCGATAATCGATCGACTTGTCCATCATTCTCACATAATTAAAATTACTGGCCAGTCCTATCGTATTAAAGGCAAACTACTAATTGAAAATGACGAGGACTAGCCCTCGTCATTCACCTACATTTTCGACCGCTATAAAACGACATAATTTAATTGACAATTACAATTTAAGTTAGTAGTTTCGCTGACATAACTATCTAGATCATATAAGCCAACACCAAATCTTTTAAAGAAACGATTCATCCCGCCTTCATTAACATTACCTCTAATACTTAATATATTAAAATGAGGATTAATTCTTTTTCCAAGTTGTAACATCTCGATTTCATTACCACCGCTACCA
>Ga0265295_1002746_pt1 | contig 27003 bp, 11 predicted proteins | sample Munlansysbiofilm_FD_192503 | JGI IMG/M metagenome (GOLD analysis project Ga0265295, IMG submission 192503) | Leachate microbial communities from a municipal landfill in Southern Ontario, Canada - Methane capture system biofilm | ecosystem: Engineered > Solid waste > Landfill > Unclassified ... | reverse complement strand
TCAGCGAAGAGCTGTGTCAGAAACGAATGAAAGAACTTGACCCCACGGACAAGGTAAGGGTTCTTCTGGCCCAGGCACTCTTTGGAAACCCGGATGTTCTTCTCCTTGATGAGCCCACCAACCACCTTGACCATAGTTCCATACGATGGCTTAAAGAGTTTCTCTTCCGGTTCGAGAATACTGTAATAGTGGTCTCCCATGACCGCCATTTCCTCAACCAGGTGTGCACCCACATTGCAGATATAGATTTCGGACAGATAAGAGTTTTTGTCGGCAACTACGACTTCTGGTACCAGGCAAGCAGACTATTGGTTCGCCAGCGGCAGAATGACAACAAAAAGGCCCTTGACAAAGCTGCCGAGCTTAAATCCTTTATCCAGCGATTCAGCGCCAACGCCTCCAAGTCAAAGCAGGCCACCTCCAGGAAAAAGCTTCTTGAAAAGCTCTCCATAGATGAATTGCCCGTCTCTTCCCGGCGCTATCCCTACATCAACTTCAACCCCGAACGAACCTGCGGCAATGTGATCCTTGAAATCGAAAACCTCACCAAGCGCATGGACGGGATTACAATCTTCGAAGATCTGAGCCTGGTGGTGAACCAGGGGGACAAGATTGCCTTTGTGGGCAGCGACACCCTTGCAACGACCACCCTGTTCCAGATTCTCAACGGTGAAATCGAGCCTGACAGCGGCAGCTTCCGATGGGGAGCAACCATCACCAACGCCTACTTTCCCCAGGAAAATGACGATTTCTTTAAACAGAAAAAGACCCTTGTTGAGTGGCTCGGCCAGTTTCACACCGAGGGTGAATCCTTTTCAAGAAGCTTTCTCGGGCGAATGCTTTTTTCAGGCGAAGAATCCTTGAAAACAACCACGGTCCTCTCAGGAGGGGAAAAGGTAAGATGCATGCTCTCCCGGATGATGCTCACAAGCGCAAATGTCCTCATCCTGGACCAGCCCACAAACCATCTGGACCTTGAGTCCATTACTGCCCTGAACGAAGGCCTTGTAGCATTCCCGGAGGTGATACTTTTTTCCTCCCACGACCATGAATTCATCTCGACCATTGCCAACAGGATCATCGAGATCTCAAGCCGGGGAATCAACGACCGGGCCATGGGCTTTGATGACTATCTTGAACTTATGGACTCAAAGGAGCGGGTGTAAAACGATCGAGGCGTCACCTATCCGACGCCTCCCTCACTTCTATAGCCACATGCTCTTTGTTGAAAATAATGATACAATTGTATTTTCGATTAATCAGTAAGAAACTATTTTAGAAGATGGATAGATATTTTTCAAGTACTAAATGTTTCAATTTTTTCTAAAAATAAATTCTTCGATTCAATTGAAAGACTTTCAAATTTTTGCACAAGCCACTCTATTTCAAGCTCTTGACATCTGCGTTTTGCTTTTTCTGCAATATATTTTGCCTTTTCTTTTTGATCCTCGGTCAATACTGGTGGTGGCGACTGTAAGCGAATCATCAATTCATCAGCCTCTTTAACCTTCATGGTCTGGATATAATTTTCCTTTGCTTCAAATTTTTCCAACCATTTTTCCCCTTTTATTTTCCGAGACTCCGCCACTTCTTTTATAAAAGCATCTAAAGTATCCTGAATATTCCAGGGCGGTGGGTCATCATCACCATATCGTTTTTCGGCACCCGATTTAATAATTTTAGACAAACTGTAGTAGTCTTCCCAGGTTAAAGAAGGATCATTGAGTTTGTTGTAGGCATCATGAAAAATATTTAAAGCCAAAGACATTAATTCCAAATCCTCTAAATCAGTTTCACATCCTTCATAGGTCAACATCAAGCCTTTAACGTCTTGAGTCAATGGTTGAACATCTTTGTGAGAGGTTATTTCAGAATCCCATAAATCGTTGGCTTTTTTACTTAATTTTAATTCAGCATCTTTTAAATCATTTATGAAAGATGATATACGTATTCGTATATCATCCAGTTCGGTAAGGATCACATTTCGAGCTGTCGTTTGCAGGCGTCTTTCAAACTCTTTACCTGGAACAAGTAAGCTTCGTATCTGTGCAATTCTAACGATACGAAAGACTTCACTATTTTCTGTTAACCAAGAATCCACATCTTTGGTCAAACGTGCTGCATCTGCCTGGGCCTGTGAGTTTCGAACCTGATCATCAACCCATTTTTTTAGCTCTTCTGCTTGTTTAGGCAGGTTAAGAAGGTTGAGATTTTTACAAACATTAACTCCAAGACGATGTTTAAAACTGCCAACCTGTTCAGGGTTATCAGTTCTCAGGGTTTCGGTCGGCATCCAACCGGGGAAAATATCAATCACAATTTGTCGGGCACGACCGATATCATTTTCAAGGTCTGCCATATCTTGGCGATTCCAGGCCGGTTCTTCAGATTCCATTTTTACCGACAATGATGCCATATCACCCGCACCCCAAATAATATGACCACCATTGTTTTGACGGCTACCTTTGTCTATTTTATCCCATGCTGAATTTTTTTTATTATTTACCTCTTCCATGGCTGAAATAGACTGTTTTGTGATTTCTTCAAGGTGTACAAATTTGTACGTCAACGCTGGAGTGATAGGGATTCGGTTTTTAAGTTCAAAGGCCTGTTTGTAAAATTGAAAGCGTCCTTGGTGGGTTTCTTCCTGCTCCCAATCTTCCAGTAAGTTTTCCCACTCGGCCGAATTTTCTCCAATATTAATAATTTCAGCATTACCGATTTTATCCAAATCAATGGTCTTTTCTTTATTCTTGAACAAATCCAGCTGAATCCATTGACCTATATCCATCCGTGATCCGTTTTCGGCGACAACAAACACATTATCCCTGCGTGGGGATAAAAAAACACCAAACAGCATACCAACTGAAGCCAGATTTGCTCCAAAAGGAGGTAAGCAGGCGGCCCGTAATTCATCAGCTATTTTAAACTGCTGATCATCTGCATCTAACTTTTTTCGCCATGCCATGACAATCCCATGGGCTATGGGTTCCTTTGGAACCACCACTTTCCCATTGCTGTGGTTAAAACAATCCCAACAATCTTGCAAAACATTAAGTGAACGATTCCTGTCCTTGGGTGCCTTGGAACTGCATGTCTGATAATCTAACTTACCATTTAACAATTCAAGGGTAATTTGATGGCAGGATCCGGCTGCATTGCCGCTTTTTGTTGAGTATCCATCAAAGGGAAACGGCAAAGGTTTCTTATAAGCAGACGAAAATAATTCTGTTCCTACCTGCCCGAGCCTACGACTCTTTAGACTCTCTTTCAGCCCTACCAAGTAATGTCTTTCTTTAACAGCCAGATCTATCGATTTAATCAATAATTGACGGGTTTTTTCTTCATGTGAACCAATTAAATTCCCGAAACGGACCTTGTCCTGTTGATTGATTGAATCAGTTAAGACCGCAAGCTCAGCCAACATTCTACCGATCTCTCCGGTTTTATCCTCAATAAAAACCACTAAAACGGGAAGAACTTTCTGCCCAAATTGTTTTGCTGAACTCTTTAGCCATCGCAATGTATCGAGTTTTATCTTTTCAATATTTTCACCCGGACCGACATAACAATAAATCACGGTCCCTCTCTTCTCCGTAACTCCAAGGGCTTTACTCCAACTATTTGCAGCAAATTCAATATGATTTTCAAGGGTTTGAAGATTAGAAGTTACGAATTGATAACCCCATTCTTTAGTTGATATCTCATTAGTTTCAGCAAAGTCACACTCAAGATCTCCAATATTATCGCACCACTTAGATATCTGTCCGACAAAAAGATCTGATTTTCCCTGTTCGTCAAATGTACTGGCAACCCTTTGTCTTAAAAAAGCAAGAAACTGAGTACGGGGAACCGCATCACCTAAAATATCAAACAGCTGAAAGCTTTTATCCCATTCAATAATATTAAATTCATCCTGAAGCGTTTTCAGTTCCAATCGAATTTCTGAAAGAGGTAAGCCTGTAAGATTACTGATGGATAATTCTGCATGGTCTCGGTCCTTTGCAAAGAGTCCAAGCTTAGATGAAAATACAATGGCCTGGAGAACACTGATCTGGCTGGTACTTAGTTTGTTTCCGTGTTTATTGAAAACTGTTGAATAGGAATGCGCTATGGTCCCTTGCTGACCGCTCTCCTCAGACCCGATAAACTCCTGAAGCAATTCCTCAGACCACAAATCAGTTGATGTTAGTTCAACCAGATGCTTTCCGATTACTGCGGGTCTATGAAGGTGAGCTTTTATCCGATTGGAAAGCAATGAAAGAGCAGAACGCTCCTGAAGGTGCTTCCCAACGGAAGACAAATAATAGAGTAGCCATACAGCATATGGTGACAACGGCCAGCACCCTTTGCAAATCACTTTATGGAATAATTCAGGATCTGTCCAAAGGTGATACTGCAACGAAATAGGGAAGCATTTATTAATGGAATCCTTGGTCAGCATAGAAGACTGCCGACTCTGTTCACCATCAAACCAGTCTTCATATTCTGATGATTTTTTTTCAATCAAATGGGCGATCAAGGTCTCAAGGTTAGTGCTCAGAAAGGATTTATCCGCATTTTGATACCGGCTAACCACCCGGATTATATCATTTTTAAATTCCGGTGCGATCCTCTGAACATAAGAGTTCAACTCAAATTGAATAAAGCCTACAAAAGTAGCTTTGTCTGAATGACTTTGGATGCCTTCAAACAAATGCTGCAAAACACCGGAACCTGCAATTTGACGTTTCATGGTAGCAAATTCAGCGTACCGACCGAATTCATCAAACAGAACCAATAAACTTGAAAAGGGTTTGTCAGTTTCTATCCCGCAATATTCTCTACAGGCAACATCAATCAAATCCTTTAAAGATTCACCTCCATGAACAGAAATTCTCAAGCCTTTTTGTTCAAAAAGAGGGTACAAAGCATCATAGGTTTGTTCATCTTGAAGTTCAAGCTTTCTGAGTATGACCTCTGTATCGTCTAAACCTGTACACTCTAAAAGGGCATGTTCCAACTCAGGGCTTGAGGCCATGATTTTGACCCGGCTGGCAGCCTCTGAAAATCGAGGACGCAGGCTGTCCATAGGCCCAGTATCGGCATTATGTTTTTGCACCTGATCTAAAATCTGCCGGCTCATTTCAGCTGTCAGGTCATAATTTTCCATCCCGTTAAGGGAAATTACAAGACAAGGTTTGCCCATCTGCTGAACTAACTTTTCTATCTGGAGTCCCAAGGTCTTGTCTGCATTTTTTAACCCCAGAAGAATACTCTGTGATGTATGACCACCGGGGTTTCCGAGCAAAATGGCCAGGGTCAATGCTAAATGGGATTTACCAGTCCCATACCCGGCAATGGCTAATGTAAAGGGCTTTTCTGAAAGCCCAACACAGGACCTAATAATGGAATGAGTAAAACTTGTAGTATCCTGGAGTGTGTGACCGTGGGCTGCACTTATTTCTTCCTGGGTTACCCCATGATAGGCCGGACCATGGAAAACAAAGGCAGAAGCAGCCTCGTCCGCCCGTATCGGATTTTCATTCAGCCAGTCTAAATTAACTGCACCCTCAAATAGACGCTCATCCTGAAATCTTACTAAATCACCTATTGTTTTTGTTTTTTGCATGGTTTATCTCCGGCAATTGGTGTCAAATCAAATCATCGTAAATCTTTTTCCATACATTATTGCAAGTTTCAGTTCTTTGTATAATCCAAGGATTCATATGGCGCTCAACGGTAATAAGACCCTTTTGTTCAAGCAGGTTAAGTATTTGTTGGGATTCATCAATTCCCCAACCAGGAAGGGTTTTCCATCCAGCAGCCCGGTCTAAATCAGTCACTGTCACCTGGATCTCTCCGGGGAAAAACGTTTCCATGGCGTTTAAAATCCAAGCCCCATACCCCCATGCATACTCCTCACTGACAGGAGCGGCTTTTCGATGAACAAAGCCTTGTCCCTCTACCAATGCACCGCAGGCGGAAAATGAAGCAGGATCTTCATACATCCGAACAATAGGCCCCATCAAATTTTTATTTTGAAGGCCGTAAACATTTTGCAGATAGGTATCTAATTGCGCTTTTTCAAATTTAGAACCCAGTGTCTGTGTCCCTAGAAAAAAAACCTGATACCAAACATCAGCCCCTTGTAAAGGTCCGCATAAGTTAAGATGGGCAACCCACTGGGTAACCGGCTCTTTTAAAAAAGGATCCTCAAACAGTACGATCCTGCCAAAAGGGGTAAGAATTGGTTGTTTGATGGATTTTTGTTTTGAAGATTGGGACAGGGTGATCAGCCCCATTCCCCTGCTGTAGTCAATGGCCGGAACGACCTTTCCGCTGGATTTTCCTGTGGGAATACCAGTAGCTTTGGCAATGGCCTGAGCATCACCTGTTTTTCCTGTTGAGGCAAATTGTAATATGGCTTTTATATACCGTCTTTCAGGGATAAAGGTTTTATGAAAATTTTTAGAAAGTCGATTATTGTTTTGTGAATCCGCCATTTAAAAGTCTATCCTCCATGGCTGTAATACGAATTTTTAAAGCAACCTGTTTTAAAACCTGATCCTCACCAAGTGATGGGCCTAGGGAGTAGCATTCCCCTTTTTTAAGCTTTGACAGCCGATCAATCCAAACTTTCGAGGCCTCACCTGTAGCATTTTGCAACACAGTTCCATACTCTTTCATTTCAGTATCGGCAGGTTTAAAAAACAATTTATGCGCAGCTTGAAAGAGCCTACTTTGCTGGTCATTGGTAAGGTTGCTAAGGGTTTGTGTCGCCAGAATAAGAGCCAATCCAAACTTTCGTCCCTCGGTCAAATATTTGGCCAAGGGGCACTCTTCACGGTGATCAAGATTTTGAACCTCATCCAACACCACCACCTTGGGCAGGTTCTTATTTCCTTTTCCTCGGACAAAGGCATATAGATCCCAAAGAATAAATTCGGTAACCAGACGCCAGGAATGCATATCCAAACCAGCCAGCTGAAAAATATGGCAACGGCAGGCCTGATCTTCAAAAAACCGATCCCACCCCATGCCCTCATCGTCAGAGGTAAAGGGCTTACCCATCACAAAGGGTTTTAATTTACTCAAAGTGGACTGAACAGTACTTTTGTTATGGTTTTTATCTTCTATATACTCCTCCAAAATATTTAAAAGGTCATCCAGTTTCAGGCAGTTTTCATAGGATTCCATACCGGTTATAATAGCATCAAACAATACACTGAACTGTTGATCGCCCAAATCATAGACTGTCTTAAAGATAGCTGCTACCCTTTTGGCAACATCTGGAGGAGTATCCTTAATCAAAAAGCTGCCGATCATCTGTTCATGGAGCTTAAACGGTGAAATAGGAAAAGGAGCCTGCCGGATGATATGCTGTTCAGGATCAAGAGAGTTTATAGTGACCTCTTCGAGCTGGTCGGGCAGGAAGCCATTGGTGTAATCCACCACCAGGGAATTTTGACCGGAACTTCCCAGTTCATTGAGAAGGCATTGTATCGCATAGGTCTTCCCCATTCCTGAACTGCCGAAGATAAGCATGTGCCGATTCTGGAGTTCTTCATGGCCAAACTCCCAAAATATTTGGCGAGAACCGTTGACAGAAAATCCAAGGGGAATTCTGTCGGGTATGTCCAAATGAGGTGAAAAAACCGGCAAATCAACCTGAGAAACAGGCTTTATGGATTCTTCTTCAAGGGAAGGGGAAGTATCCTCCAGATTTGAAACTTTATCCAATGTAAGGTAACCCTCATCATTTTCTGATTCTTTATCCGATGAAGCCGAGTCATCAACCTCATCAACCTCATCAACCTCATCAACCTCATCAACCTCATCAACCTCATCTGCCTCATCTGCCTCATCTGCCTCGACTGCCTCGACTGCCGGGGAAGATTGGTGATAATGGGTATTGGGTTTATATTTATAAGACACAATATTACCCCCCCAGTCAAATGTATCTTCATAGGTTTCATAACACAGATTTTTCATCTCCTGGCTACCCAAAGCGACGTGGAGAATGTCTAGAGATTGGTCTCTGAAACTAAAGGTCCAGGAGACTTTTTGTAGATTTTCCATTTCCACATTGGTCCAGCATGTAAAAAAGGTTCCTCCCCAGGAGATTGAATATTCCCCATCTGCGAGCCGTTCCAGGGCTATCAGGGTTTTTCCTTTTTGTTTGCTACTTACCCGAGATTTACTGGCAATCAACCGATGAAGCTGAAGCCACCAATACCTCGCATCAGGCCTTTCCTGGATATCTTTTTCCTGGCGGGGCATAAAAGAAGGAATCAAATGACGCAGACCAGAATCCACCTGTTCCCTGGCTTTCTCCAAATGGATATCAGATTTTTTGCCAAATTTACATTCAATGATTCGCATATCAAGATGGAAGATACCCTCATCTGTAATTGAAGCCGTCAGCCAGAGAATATCCGGTCTCATATTAGACGAAGCATTGTCAAACCAATGTTGATAGGCGTCCAGGGAAATAAATTGATCACACAGGTTGTTTCCTATATTGGTAAATTTTTTTCGAGCAAGAGCATAGGCCATGACATCGTGGATATGCCGGCTCATCCCGGTAGCCCGGATCAGGGATAACCCAGATAAATTCTTTGCCTGTTCAATTGCAAATTGTGCAGCCATGGTATGATCTTGATCAGTCCATCCTTCTACCACATTTAAAATAACGGCTTTGAGTTTGTGGAGTAGATCAGAAAAATGGAATTGTTCAGTTGAGATGGTATAATTGGACTCACCATGGGAACCCACACCAGACCCGAACCCGATCAAATCCCTTACTTTTCCCTCACAGGTTTCTTTCAGCAGTTGTTCATCTATGCTTGAATCGATACAAACCACCCATTCCACATTTTTGTGCAGGGCATCTATCACACCCCGCCAGGGGCTGAAATCCCCCCTTCCAAGAGCAATATGGTCCCCGGGTTGCTTATCCATTAAACGGGCCATTACCTCCAGGTGTTTGGTCGCTATCCTGAACTGCCGGTTACTGAGGACCCTGAACCGTTCATCCGCATGCCGTTTCTCCTGGAAAGCACAAGATGCCTTTTCAAGCACAGGAAATTGAATAGGCCGTGACGTGACATCATAGGCAGGCACTTTCTCTATGCGGTTTCCTTTCACACCGGCACTGATAAAATGGCTTAAAACAGCAATATCTGCCTCAAGGCTGGAATTGATGATCCGAATGAATTGAGAGTAATTGTCATCCGATGTAACAATTCTGTGAGATATCGAAAGCCGGCAAGTTCGATAGTGGGCAAATTTGACATGGTTTTCCGCAGCCTCCCATCGCTCTTTCCATTGTTCTATCCACCGGCTGACCCCAGTATCATCACAGGACTCGGAAAACAGGGTTACAGACACATGAAAAATAGAATCAGAGCTTTTCTCTTTCCTTTTATCATAGTTGATAAACTGATCTATGGCCGCAATCACCGGCTGGATGTCTCGGTTTTGATACACGGCAAGACTGATCCCATCATTAGCATGGGGATGCAACTGCCAATATTCTTTAATTATGCGGAACAGTATCAGTGATTCCCGGGTTTCATGGAACATTTCCCGGTCTGAGATATCATCATCCTCAAACGCATCATACCGGAGCAGCAGCCTGGTAGACAAGGTTGCTTCAGAACTCACTCCCCCACCGATCCGATGCAGCAAGTTCTCACCCCGAACGGCTGTTTCAAACACCAGGTCATCATCCTTTAAAAGGCCGCAAAGGGGCATTTTAACGGCGGATAGATCAAGATAGTAGTTCCAGGTGGATTTTTTGAAAAATCTACTTTCCGTAGTCTTGAGTTGCCGGTTAGATTCTGCATTAAAACAATCAAACAAATACCTTATCCTGGCTTCGACAAGCTCCAATAGGGCTGGATGCAGAACCGTCACGGCAGCAGCAGCCTCATAGGGTTGCCAGATCCATTTAGCACCATCTTGTCCAGATCTCTCATTGAGCATCAGAAATGCCCTGGCCAATATGGCCCCCCTGTCCCTTTGAATCGGGGTGTTTTTGTCAAGATACAGGTCAAAGGCCTCATCAAACGAACGGCGAAGGTCATTCCATTTTTCAGTTAAAGCCCCATAAAGACCATTTTCAGCGGCATGGGAAATAAAGAGTTGGTAGTTATAGGACAAAGCCTTAAGCCGTTCTCCAAACTCTGATTCTCCGGAATACAGTTCTTCTAAAACCGGTTCTAAAAGGTCAACAATGGTCTTTTCTTCCCTTACCCCGTGCATGAGCACTCGATGGGCTTCTTCCTCATCCTTTGCAAGCATAAGCTCATCAAAGTATGGCATTAAAAACACAGGGATTTTAAAACTATCCTTTAGCTGTCCACAGGCATTCTGGAAAAGCTCAGCAGCTATTCTGAAAGGAGATGCTCCGGGCAGGCGTAGATAAAACCGTTGATTGACTGAATCGTTTTCATCGCCGAATTCAATGCTGATTTTAAATCCAAGGACTGGCTCGGCAACGGCAGAATACTGAAAGTCCATATCATCATTGATTAATTCCGAAACTATTTTTACCTGCTCATCTTGAACTCCTCCATCAACAACGATATACCTATCCAGCCAATGATCCAAACCTCCTATAACCTTCCTCAGGGAATATATGGCTGTTTCATTCTTCTCCCCCTGGCTGTCCCCGTCGTAATCATGTTTAAACAAAAAGGATTGGATATGAATTTTTTTTAATACATCCTGGGCTATGATTCCCTTGGATTCTAGTTCTTTTCTGAATTCACCAAGGGTAAGCCACAACCCGGTAAGCACACTTTCAAGGGGATCAGTGCCCAACTTTTTTATGGTTTCCTTTTTAGGCCTGGGGTCCTTGGGGCTACGGTACTTTAATATCTTATCCCGGATAATGGTGAAATCACATTCCAGCAGGGCGGTCTGCTTTCCCTTGCCTCCTTCATGTATATAATCTGCCAACTCATTAAGAAATTCATCATCTGATGTATAGGGTCCAATCCGATCATCATCATAAAGATGATTTTCTTTGCCATGTTCTTGCTGATATCCCTTTACTGCCTTTACTGCACTATCTCTTGGTCGTTTTTCCAAAAACATACCATAGGAAAAAAAGGACAAAGCAGTATCCACATAGGGTGCAAATTTTTGCCGTCCCCCGAACCTGAATCCTTTGAAATCAGGAAGACCGAAAAAACCAAGGCTTGTGAGCAGGGTCTGCTCTGCATCCCTTCCGTCCTGGGCACCTGACAAATTCAGGCTGTCCAAGAACTCACTGATCCTTAAAATATCGGTAGGCACCCGGGTCAGCAAGGCTTTGAGCACCTCGTCAAAATGATCCAGAGTTTCTTCTTCATAGGCAATATTATTATCGTTAAGGCATCTTTTTACCCAGACACTAAAGCTGCTATTCATGCCATAGGGCCATTCCCATATGGTCTGAATTTCACAGCAATGGAAATCCGAAAGACTCCCCCTATCGGTCACATGCTCCATTCCCCCTAAGACAACAGCCATTGTCTTACCATTGTCTCCTGCCCCCTCATTTCTATAATATGTAAGATTCCCCAAATCATCCAGCCAATCCTTTTTTCGGGCCTCCTCAAGCCAAACCATTTCCCGGGAGGTGCCAGATGATTCCCACTCTTTCCAAAGGGGCTTGGCAATTTTATAAACAAATTGATTCACCATGGGAAGAACCTGAGCTTCCAGGTTTTTTCCTATACCGACAATGATCCCGGCGGAAAAACTGGGCAGCATGATCAAAGCCTTGCCTGAATTTTCTTTTGTCTTGTACCTCTCAACCTGAGCCTTGATATATTCGCAAACACTAAATGAAATATATTGCATTCGTCTTATGATCTCCCGTTGCCCAGAGGATTTTCAACCATGGAACATGAATCCGACAACCGGACCAGAACACCTGCACCTTCAAGCATGTCCACCAGCCATTGATCGGCATCCCCATTCAGGGCTGCCGGAGGATCGGTACCGGTCCATTCACAGGCCTGTTTTAAATATTTGCCACCCAGGGCCATGCCGAATCGCAAAAAAACCTGTTCCAAAAAAGATTCATAGGTCATCCGTGCGCCCGGCCGGACAATGGTCAGCACCAGGTAGCGGAGCAAATGATCAGTAAGAACAAATCTTGCCCCCGGCCCACGCCGGGGAACCATAAATCCCAACCGCTTGGTAAGGGTTAAAAAAAGCTTATACCCGTATCGAGTATCTGCCTCTTTGTACGGGTCTGTCCATTTATCTCCCTTTTCCAGGGCATATCGCTTCTGGGCTGCCACATTATCCATGATTTCAGGATAACGGACAGCCCGCTGTATTCTGAGCAGGTTGGTTTCCACACTCCGGCGGGAAATTAGTTTCAAGACATTGTTTCGTCCATCAGGATCGGAGACGGCCCAGACATATCCCAGGGGACCGGCTCCCCCATTTACAAAACTTTTATCATACCGGTCACTCTGGGCACAAAGAGTTCTCAATACTTGAACCGCACAGGCAGTTTCCATGAGGGAAAGACGCTCAACCGGATCAAGTCCTGCCCGGCAGATCCGCAGGAGGTCAACGGCAAACAGGTAGCCTTCTTTCCAGGTTTCCTCGGGGCACCATCCGCATTTGGTATATCGAGGCTCTCCATTGCTCTCCAGATCAGTCCCCCTTCTGGTCTCCTGATCTACCCCCTGGTCAATAAATTTGGCCAAAAGTCCCAGACCCGATGGGCAATCATTTAAGGCCCGATGAATTTCTGCGGACAGGGACTCCCTTAATTTTTCAGGAATAAATTCATCTTCCTCCCTGGCCTGGTTCCCGTTTAAACGTTCAACCCAGGTCTGAATATCTTCCTGTGAGGCTCTCAATGCATTACAGATCTGCAGATATAATACTTCTCCTCCCCGAGCGAGGAAAATTTGCTGATTGGATTGCAGATAGCCTTTTTTTTCTGTTATTTCCTGCCATGTTTCAACATTATCTTTTTTTGCTTTGGTTCCTTTCCAGATGGTTTCCCCAGCGATCATCTGGGAACAGATGGGCAAGAAACTCTGAGCACACCAGGTCCTTTGTCCACCCACCCGTTGAAATCCCAGGAAAAGATTTTCCAGTGTTTTTAAAACATCCTGGAGAGTTATTCCGCCGGAAGCCTCTGTTTTTTCTCCTATAAGCTTGACCAAATCGTTGTAATGATCCCGGTGGATCTGATGTCTGGTCTCAAGTTTTGAGGCCCCAATCAGAGCAAATAATTTTAAATTCAGCCGGGATTTGGGGGCATAGGCCAATGGTTGATCCCCTGGCCAGCACCTCAGGGTATTCATATCTGGAAAAGAATTTTCATCGTCTAGGATATTGTCATCAATTTTTTTGGGGGAAGTGATAACCAATAAAAATTCGATCAAAAACTCCGGGATGGTCTGATCGCTGAAAAACCGCCTGCCGAATAATTGAATGGCCGGGTTGGCATCTTCTTTTTTGGGTCGCTGGGTTTCCCTTACTAAAAGAGGATAGGGTTTAGGCATTGATCACCTCCAGTTTATTATCTGCCACAATTACACGGTACTCCCTGAATCTGTGATTAGTTTGAAGCCTGAGCAGAACCATGTCATTTGCACTCCGGTCGGATGGGTTAATCCGGATCAATTGGGCCTTAAAATACTCAATCCGGTCTGAAAACGATGTCTGCAGGTCCTGGCCGGTCTCCCCCTGCTGCCGCATTCGAACATAGTCCAGAAAAGGGAGTGCCAGATTAAGGGTTGCATCTTCGTATGGACCGGTTCCAGAAAAAATAAGAGATGGGGCTATTCCCTCTCCTGTCGTATTCTTTTCCCATTCAATCTTAAAATCTTTAGATGCAAAATCAGCTAGGACCACTTGGGTGGCCTGCCTCATTTCACGATCATTCCGGTTTAGTGTGATGTATAGTTGCTTCAGGCCGGATTCCTGTTCAGGGAGCCGAATACCGGCAAATTGTTCCTGGAGCACATGCATCACCTGCTGTCTCAGATGTTGTTCTTCCGTGGTAGAAAATTTTTTTGGAGCTACCCTCCATTTTAAAAGGGGTAGCAGCATGGGAGAATTCAAAAAACAGGATAAATAGATATTTCCGGCTTTTTCATCGGCGGAAAATTTTTGGAGGAAAAAGAGTATCCGCCTGACCTGTTGCCTGGCAGATTTTTTCCCTGTTTCCCCGGAGTAAATGTCTGATATTTTCACCCCTCCCCCGATTCTTCTTAACCGATCAAAATCAGAGGATAGACCCTTGACACAGAGTTTAAAATCAGACTGGGGATCACTCAGCCAGAGGCGGCGTTCCCAGCTGGGACAGGGCTTTTGCCCCAATTCCCGGTCTATCAGAGTCCGGATTATCTGCATTTGTCTGGCTGGTTTATCAGGATGTCGGCCACTATCCCCGAAAAACCGATTAAAAAACATAAATTCGGTCATCCGGGGGGGCTCCGGGGCACTGGCATAGTTTAGGATATCGGCATACTCCATGCCCGCTGTTATCATATAGGCCATATGGGCAATAAGCTGTCTTAAGGTAAACCGATCTTTATATTCAAACATCCTGCGGTAGAGAAAAAAGATCCTGTCAATAGCTATAGGGTTCTCCTGGAGGAGCCTTACGTTCCTGTTTATGGTACATTTTTCACTTTTCTCACATGACAGACACTCTTCCCATCGATCCTTGCAGACCATACGTTCAAATATTGTTCTGGCAAGGACAAGATTGTCAAACATGGCGAGATTAATCACAAAATATGACACCCCGTTATGGATAACAGGAGCAGGCCTGCTCTGGGAAAAGACTTTTAGAAGATCATTTTCCATTTCCAACCTGCTCCGCCCCTGTTGATCATCCAGTTTGTGGAAGGCATCCAGCAGGGTCCCGGTATTGGAAATCAGGAGTATGGTAGGTGCGCCTTTTTCTCCGGCCTGGTCAATGAGTTGGATCTTGGCCTCGTCATCCCATTCACTAAAGTCTTTGATAATTGAAATGGATGCTCCATCCGCTTCAACATCTTCCCGGGGTTTTAATTCTCGATCAAGCTTATTTTGGGTGGGCAGGTTTTTCAGCCGCTTATACACCTCCAGTCCAATGGTGGATTTCCCGTCTCCTGCATGACCGGTTAGGATTACATGATGCCCCTGCATCAAAAGTTTATCCATAATCTTCCCTGTCAGGGGATGTTCCACCTGAATATGACCAAACCATTCATTACAGGCCTGGCTTTCGGCAAGGGCATTGCCATTGGCCGCATCCCTATTATGCAGGGTGTTGAGATAAGCAACAAAAGGATTGGGACCCATTTCAGGCATGGGATAAATCGATATGCCTTCTGGCTCTTCTCCATCAATAGCCGTATATTTATCTTCCCCCGGCATCTCGATTTTACCGGCCTCTTTTTCCTTGGACGAATCTTCAGCCACTCCCAATGCAATCTGTAAATCTTCATACATCTGAGCAGCAGACTCAAACCGGTCCTCGGCTTTGACTGCAACAGCCTTTAAAAACCATTGCTCAAGGCTCGACTCCAGTCCCAATCTTAAAGAATGCATATCCACAACCTTTGCATCCAATATTAACCGGTCATAGGGCTTTTTTCCGAAGAACCATTCGAAAAGGGTCACACCAAGGCCGAACAAATCTCCCTGAATTGAATAATTTCGGTCTTCACCTAAAATGGAATCCGGAGACACATAACCTGTGGAACCGCTGTAAAGGCCTATTTCAGGATGAGATGCAATGCCGAAATCAATTAGCATGGGTCTCATCTCATCTGTCAGCAAGATATTGTCGGGTTTAATATCATTGTGGAGCACTGGATTCAGCTCATCTTCTTCCTCGTAGCTGTGAAGCCCTTCAAGGGCCTTGAGCAGGGTAGATGCCACCTGGTTAAAAATATCCGGTTCAGGTAGTTCCTGTCTGCCCGGTCCATGGATGGGAATTCCATCTATCCAGTTGAACGCAAGTAAATATCGTCGGTCTTTCCAAGGCTGACAATATTGAGCCTTAACAATGCTTCCGTGGGACACGGCAGTCGACATTTGTTTTTCACGAATAATCCGTTTTTGGGGCACATCAATATTAAACAATTTTAAAAATAGTTGCTGGCCCATCGGTCCAAGGGCTTTATAAATCTGAGAGTCGGCTCCCTTTTTAATGAATTTAATAATCTTAAACTGCTCATGCATATCCCCGGGATTTAACTCGGCATTCATTCCCATCCCCTTAAATGGGGAAAAAGGTGCCAATGCTTCTAATACAACCCTAACAGAAGCTGGACGATGCATAGGTTCCGATTGTATAAGACACTGGATCAAGTCGATCATCTTTTGGGGAACATTTGTTTTCTTCAATTGATCTACACCGGCAGGGGAAAGGTGGCCGTTGGTTTGTCCCAGATCCAGAGAACATTTAAAGGGGACCTCTCCGGTCAGCATCTGGTACAATAAAACCCCGACACTGAATAAATCTGCATTCTCAGCCAAATCCTCTCCCAGATCATATATTTCCGGGGCAATATAAGGGCTTCGCTTCAGGCTGGAAGGATCAGGGATAACCGTGAGGTTACGATTTTCTAATTGATAGGACAGATCAAAGTTCATCAGTTTAGGAGTGTTCTCAACCATGAGAATATTTTCAGGGCAAAGATTTCTATGCACCACTCCCCTCTCATGGATAGCCTCTAATCCCTTTAAAATACCGGTAATCACTGCCAGGGATAGTTCCATTTCCAAAGAGGAGTTCAAAGCGATTAAATCCTGCAAAGTTCCCTGTTCAGACCAGTCGCTTGCTTCAATCAAATGTCCCTCCTGGTTGGGAAGAGCAAGTACCCTTAATAAATTTGGATGGTCTTTCATCTTGGCAATAGTGTTCAAGGTTGCCCTGGCTTTTTCAATTTGTGTATGATCGACTCCAGTACCTCTATCATAGCCAGCATTAAAAAAGATTCTCAGCCTTGTCATACTCCGGTTTCCCAAATGGGTAGGTCGGGTAATAAATTCGGCCCGGTCTTCTGCCTGATATAAACGTTCAACAATTTCATAACCGGGGAATTGAATATCTTTGGCCAGTCCTGGCTTATGCAGATCCCCAATAAAGTTACAGATTCCCTTTGCATCATCCTTGGAAATCAGAGATGTTTTCTTTGTTTTTTGATTTTTTAAATAATCCACCAACCGGCCGATACCGTCAAAAGTCGGCTGGTTCTTTGCAGTTCCTGGATTGGAACATCCCTCAGTGATGGCTTCCGGGTGGGTCAGGGTCACCACTGATTCTGCAAAGGGAATATTCAAATAAGAAAACTTACGCTCACAAATTCCCCTGATTAATTTTGCCTTATGATTGTTTGCCTTGTGGGGATCACTTCTTGAGAATCCATTGACACTCCAGGAATAGGGAAGAACCTTGATCTTACCGGTCCAATGCTTTAACTCAACAACATAGAGTCCAAAGGGGCAGGCAATGAACAGATCAATTTCAAAATACCGATTGCTCTGGGGATCATGGAGATCTATGTTGGAACATACATAACCCAATTGCCTGGATTTAACAGCATCCTTAATCTGATTAATGGCAGTTGCCTCATGGGCATAAAGAGAAGCAGATTCTTCAACCCTGTCATGCGTTTCAATTATTTGGTATTCATTTGATTTTAATAAGCTATGTAACTTAGAAGCTATCTTTTTTCTTAAAACTTTATTAGAAAAAGCTTTATGAAATTCGCTGTCCAAAAACCCATACTGAACAGTCTCTATTAATCTTTTTTTGGTTAATCTTTTTTTTGTTTTTAAATATTTATCATAAAGGGGTTGCTTTTCAGGAATGACTTTAAGTTGCCAGATTCCATCATTAATAAGATAAAAAAACGGGTATTCAATAAAAATCTCATTTGGATTTGAATCAGGTAATAGCTCAAGCCATGTTTTTTTAAAAATAGATTCAAGGGTTAAGTTTAACGGGAATTTATTTTCTGTGAAGACACCTTTTTCATAAACTTTGATCAAGGAAAGAAGAAAAATATACTTGTGGGGCGATGGAATCCCTTTGATTATATTAACACGAACTCGAGAAATTAAATCAATAAGTTGCTGTATTTGAGCATCAACCATCTTGTATCATTCCTTCATCAAGGATTTTAGTGAAATTTCATTTGAGTTTAAAATTATTTTTCCAAACGAATTACTTAATAAAGGCCGTTTAAAAAAAGTTTTCGTCGGAGTTTTTTGTTGTTTAAACTGCCCTAAGTCCGAAAGCGAACCTGCTTGTCTCCATGTATAAGAGCGCCCATCTGAATGATTTTCTTCAAATTTTATGGCTTTTTTAAAAAGATTAAAATGATTTTCTCTTAAGCCTCTCCACTCATCATCTGTTTGATAAAAACAAAAGAAACAACCTGATCGGGTTCGCCAGTCATAATATCCAGGCAAACCGATACCGCTAGAAATTAAGATTTGTTTGACATCATCTAATGTAATTCCATCATCCATAAAGGGATGTATAGGATAAAAATTATCTACTGTGGGACGGAATCCTTCCCGATCTTCATCAGCCCTTAAACCGACGTAACTGTAGAGATTAGAATCCTCATAGTTTTTTTTGAGCCACTCAGTGTAAGGTTTTAATTTCAATAATCTTGTACACCAACGATTATTTGCTGAAGGAAGAACACCATTAAAATACTTAAGCCAGTATTCAAAACCCTGCTTCGGTTTAATAATATTTATGTCTATATTTAAAATACCACGAATTTTTTCAAGGTATGCATAAGTCTCTGGCAACTCATGACCACTGTCTGTAAAAACATACTCCAAAGGCAACTCAGGATACTTCTCCCGCATATAAACCGCCAGAGCAGCGCTGTCTTTGCCCCCGGACAGGGCCAGAATATGTCTTTCTTTTTTATTGGTCATTCTTTTTTTCCGTATTTTCCAGCAAAATGGCGCAAAGACTTTCCTTCTCTTTTTTCGAAAGATTTTCTATACCCGGGTATTGTCTTAAGAGTCGATGTTTTTCCTTTACAGACACATCCACAATACTGCGATGGGTTTTACCGTTTACCCGGGTCAGGCTGAGAACAATCCTCTTACCATCTTCCAGACCAGTTGTTTTTGCTACCAATGCTTCAAAGGCCATAATGCGATCGGCAATTTCCCCCATGGTCGCATGCCAGGGATCTATATCACTGTCCCGCCAGGCATCCAAAGGTTTTTTCATGATCACTCCGGCAATGCCCCTGGCCCATCGATCATCTTCATCTGCAACATTTAGTATGGTTTTTAAAATGGTTTTAAGCTCAGAGTCACGGCAGGGTTTTTCAAGGGGTTTAATCAAATCGTGGAGTTTTTTTCTGAATTGGCTAAATTCTTCATCCTGTTCAAAGTCAAAAGCAAATTTGATAGAATCCTGAACTTCTTTTTTTAAATTATTAAACGCATTAAACAGCTCTATTAAAACCTGCTGCAATTTTGAATGCAGGTCTTTTTTTATATATGTCCCTCCTTCGCCTAGGATCAATTCCGGCAGGCCCAACGCCTCAGGAATTTCCTTAAAAAGCAAACTTAAGGGTTCCCGAGAATTAAGCACAACTCCCCTAAGTTTTTGGGCGTTTGGGGAAATTCGTCGGGTAAAACGGGAATACTCGGGTAATGCGTTCATGAATTCTACAAGAGGGGCAATGATTTTTAACAGGGAGTGATTTCTTGTATTGGTTTCAAACTTCAACACCTCAGTATCAAGAGCTGCCATATATGCCTGAACGACCTCTCTTCTGACTCCCTTGAATGAATACAGCCTAAGCTCGAATAAATCTGGTCGTTTTACCATCAGGGCAGCTTCAGCCGCACCAAAGCAAGGCTGAAAAACCCCTTCCTGGTAAAGGGCAATCCTGTCATCATTTACAATTATATAATGGCATAAAAAAATAGGGATTGGCCCGCTTCTTAAACCATAGGGGGGTGCCTGAAGCTTTTTGATTAATTTGGTCAAAGAAATGCCTTTGTCTATACCGCTAGCCTCTTCTAAGAGTTCATCCAAGGTATTCCATACTTTAAGAAGTTTATCATGATTTTTATTTTCTGAATCTGGCGGAATAAGTTGCCAGATATTGTCATCGGAATTAAGGGCATGGAGACCGGTAGATTGAAACATGGCCATATAAATAGCTTTTTCCGGTCCAAACCCTTCAAGCCCAAGGTCTTTTTGAGTTTCGCTGGTGACCATGGCTTCCATTAAAACACGTTGGGCACGGGCCGCAGCCGAAGTCAGGCGATTGTGGTTGATCATTTCCATTTGAACCATGGGACTCAAGTAATAGGTCTGATCACAAACCTTGGAAACAACCGATGAAATCCCCCGGCCTTGTTTGATATTAATGGCCTTGCCCCAGGCATACCATTGAATTTTTTGAATAGATGGAGCTATGAGATCCATTAAAAACTTATGAAGGATATCAGCTGCGGCATCAGCCCTAAAACGAGCCTCCCGCCGAGCTACCCCGTCCTGGGAGAGTTGGGTGTTGGTCTGAAAAACCTTTTTTGCCGCCGCAGCATCCAGAGCCAATTCAATCACATAGTCCTCATATGGAGCATAGGCAATGATCAACGGTCGTTTTTTTGTTTTTTCAGACAAGCCATCTGGGGAGAGTTCTTTTCCAAGGACCAACCAGATCTGCCCATCGGATTTTTGGGAGGGAATCAGCTCATTATCTTCACGCCCATTCAACAGATCTAATGTAGTCCAGGTCTGTTTAAACTCTCGAACAGCACCGGTCTGGAATGAATGGCGAGCTGCAATGACAGAAGGCTGTGGTGCTGCGATTTCCAGCATTTTCTCAAGTGTGCCCAGGGATAATCTAGCCCGCTCTTCCAGGACAGCAGTTTCAATATCAAAATCAGTCCCTTCCCACAGACGGTATTCATCGGCATAATCCCTGTATAGGACAATTCGCCTGTCAACCAGACGATCCAGTAGCTTATGGATTGAGGTTTCCGTTTCATCATCGACTCCCATTGCTGATTTGATCATTCCCAGGGATGCCCGGATACCCGGAACTTTACTTAGAAGATTCAACGCACCAATGGTTTTCAGCAACTTTAATTCAAAAGCAGGTACATTTTGATGCTCGGTAATCAAAGAATGAATTTCAATCCAGCGCTGGGTAGTTAAGCGGTCGCCATGAATCTGGGTCGTAATTTCACAAAAATAATCATACAACCAATCCAGGGATAGCGTAGGTAAAGGGCTTTCTTTTTCAATGGTGTGGGTAACAAGAAATCCGGAAAAAGATTTTGGAACAGTGCTGGATAAAAAGGAAAAAACCGTCCGGTCGTTCTGGGCAAAGCGGTGACTGAGTTCTCCAAGGAGAATAGCTGTAAGGGGAGAAAAGGGATAAAGGTGCTTAACCTTATTTATCTTCAGGCCAGAGATCCCCTTAACTCCCAATTTCTTAGTTAACTCCATCTGGGTTTTAGCCCATTGATCCAGGGCTAAATGGATTCCCCGATTATCCCTATCATTTTTTTGCCTGATCGCCCTTAAAATCAAATTAATAACATGGGAAGGCGGCTCAAGATAGGAGATATCATCAAATCGGCCCTGAACCTTTTGCCACTCATTACGCTGCATCTGGGATAAAGTAGATGCATATTCACTGAAAGCCTGGTGCAGACAGACCCAAAGATAGGAAAAACGACTTTCTGCCAATGCCTGTAAAATGAAGATATCACCATCTGAAGGATTATGTGACATGAATTCCAGGTTTTTTCCAAATTCATCAACAACGATGAGCAATCTTTTCCCTGTGATTTTTCCAGCTTTTTCCAGCAGGTGCAGAACTTCAGAAGTTTGAATAACGTTTTTAGCCTTTGCCGCTGAAATTTCCTGAACAAAGGATGGGATTCCGTTCTTGTCAGTATTTGGAAAGGCATCTTCCAGGGATCGAAGAAGTGTTCTGTTTAATGATTCATATCGGGATACTGCCCTCAAGGGAAGAAATCCTTTAAATTCACCAACCTGCCTGACAGATCTAAATTTTTCGTACAAATCGGGATTGGCTTGCTCAAGATTTGCAAGGGCTGCCTTTTTTATTGAAGATCTGGAGTCAGCACACAATGCAAAAAGAAAATTACAGAAAGAAGATTTTCCCGTACCATAGGGACCGGTTAAGGACCACGCCGCTTCGGGATCTCCATTTAAGGCATTTATAAAACGGTCAAGAACCTTGCTAGCCATATTTGTTACTTGGAATTGTCGGATCTGATCTATATTTGAAGCATCCCGCTCCAAATTAACCGAACGGGCTATTTTATTATCCACATGAATAAAGTCATTTAAGAACACGGGCTACTCCTTATAATATTTTTCCAGACATTCCCAATATAAGTTCTGAGGTTCTCCGGTAAAATGCAATTGCCAGGTACCAGCTGATTCTACAAAATGCAGGGAATCAAACGTTCCAACAGCCTGGTCAAGTAGTCTTCCACATTCGGTTTCAGACAGCTTAAATGCTGTCCCTGGAGAATCGTTACCATATGCAATGGTATTAAGGTTCATTGTTTTTCCAGACAGCCCGGACATATTGGCAAAGGAAAAACAAGACGCAAGAAATATCAGAGGTGGTAAATTATGACGTTCCTTGAGAGAAAAACGAAAATGACCCTTTTCCTGGGTTTTTTCAATAAGCCCCAAAGCATTGAACGGACAATGGATTTCAGTCTCAGTACTAGCCGAAGGTCGGTACATATGGATAATGCATGCCGCATCCTTATTATATGAGTTTTGTGAAATATTACCCAACCTGGCATCATCAGCTGCAATTTTTATAATCCCCGCCCCCAGTTCTTGCTGAGTAAAGGTCTGAAGTGAAGAGAAATTAAATACCAATGGCCAGGATACAGCCATTTCAGGATGCGTAAAAATTTGCCAATGTAGTAACCAGAGGCTGGCATCATCTTCCAGATAAGGATCCCAACCCAGGTCCCAATTCATCCTTTTTTTTTCATCGTCCCAAGGGCCGATCAGCCGCTTTCCCAACTCAGTCGAATATAGCTGACCTTTTTCAGCTACCTTGAGAAGCCCCAAAAACAGGCACCAAAATCGAATGGACCTGACCATGTTTTTACCAACCCCCAAGGCTACGATATTATCAGTCCCTGTAAATACACCTGAATCTTCAATGCATTTAACATATCCTTTTGTAAGCCAACCATACCTTGGAACAAAGGTTTCATGGCGTCCTGCAGATCCCTTTGAATATTTATCTAAGCGTTCTTTCATTTTAATTTACTTATATTGTCCTCTAACAAACATTATTTTACCAGTCCCATAATTATGGAATCCATTTATATTTCATTAGACTATATAGATTACTATGGTAAAGACTTCAAGAAAGGTTTGTTTTTGGGGAAGAATAACAATTCTGATGCTGTTACTGACACGGCTATTATTTCGTGCTCATATGAGACCCTGCAAAATAGAATGGTAGATATGAAGGGAAAGCGGTCAAAAAAATGAAGGAAAAACATCCAAAACAGACAATTAACATCTTAATTGCCTATAAATTCTCAAACAATATCCGTGAATTCAAAAATACTATTGAGAATGCTGCTACGCTATTTTTGTGCACTGATAAAGGCATCTCTCTTATCGTATTCCCTCATGAAGTACACAGAAAAAAGTCTTTCTTATATTTGAGCATCAAGTCAACGATACCGGATTCCTATAATCTGATAATAGATCGTGGTTCGTTCCTCACACGATCTATCTTATTGGTTGGGTTTCGTTCCTCAACACCAACATAAATAAATCTACTTTACAATTGAAATAATTATTTCACTGGGTATCGGTAGAATCCAGAAGGTGCAACGGGATGTCAATATCTCCATTGTTCAATATACTTTTGACCATTGATATATCCAGATGAACGATTTTGGATATGGTTGACAGTTGCAAACCTTGCTAATGAGAACTGCCAACAATGGAAAGCAACCTTTTTTTATCTCCTTCCTGTCTTCCCCTTTCCCTAATATATTGTGCTAACATTGCTGTCTCCTTATGTTGAACGATTTCATCATATAATTTCAGCTGTTCATGTTCTTCTATCGTTGCATATTTTTATTAACCTATCCGTAAGTGGTGTGCATCCTGGGGTCCATGGCCTCCCTGATGGCTTCACCCGTAAAGGTTACGGTCATGAGGGTGACGATAAGGGCCGCCACCACCGAGGCCGAAATCCACCATGCTTCCATGTTGGTCCAGCCCTGCTGGAGAAGTTCGCCCCAGGAGGGGGTGGGCGGGGCAAGTCCGAATCCCAGGTAATCGAGCGAAGTTAAAGCCACGATGCCGCCTGAGATGGCGAATGGTGCGTAGGTGACAATGACGGAAACGGTGTTTGGAATGATGTGGCGAAGTATAATCCTTGCGTGGGATGCGCCAATGGATCGGGCGGCCAGCACATATTCCCTCTCCCTTTCCCGGTAGGTCATGGTGCGCATCACCCAGGTCATCTGAATCCAGCCAAAAAAGGCCATGATAAAGAGCAGAATCATGAAGCTTGGCACCACGATGGACGAGACAATGATCACAACGTAAAGAAAGGGAATGTTACTCCACACCTCGAGGATTCTCTGGGCCGCAAGGTCGAATTTACCGCCAAAATAACCCATGGCACACCCGAGACAAATCCCGATGGAGTAGTTGAACAGAAGAAGGATTACAGAAAAACCAAGGGCCGTCCTGAACCCGTACACAAGCCTTGCAAAAATGTCCCGGCCCACGTTGTCGGTTCCCAGAAAATGGCGCTGGGCAAATGAAGGCGGGAAAGGCGGATAGCTGTTAGGTTTAAGATCGTTTTCATAGGCGTTGAAGGGTACCATGGGCATGATCACCCAGTTGCCGGGTTCATCATTTGCCCGATAAAGGGCCTGGAGGGCCCGGTAGTCAGTCTCGTATCCGTAATCGAACCCGAACTGAGTTCCCGGAATCATCTGACCATAGGTTGGGAAAAACAGACGGCCCTGGTGGGATACGACCAGGGCACGGCTGTTGATGAATACCTCGGCAAACAGCGAAAAGAGCACCATTGCGCAAAGAAGAAGAAACGAGACATAGCCCCTGCGGATAGAGACAAACCTGCGCCACTTTTTCTTTGCAGGCGAGACTCTCATTTAAACCTCACCCTCGGGTCCACAAGGGCCACACAGATATCCGACAGAATGTTGCCGAGCATGAACAAAAGCGATGAGATCACAAGGATGCCCATGACGACCGGATAATCCCTGTCCACAACCGACTCATATCCAAGAAGGCCCATGCCGTTGATGTTAAAAACCTTTTCAATGAGAAACGATCCCGTGAGGATAATCGACACGTTATTGCCGAAATGGGTGGCAATGGGGATCAGGCTGTTTTGGAGGGCGTGGCGAAAGACAGCCTGTTTAAAGGAGAGCCCCTTTGCAATGGCAGTCCTTACATAGTCGGACGACAGGTTGTCCATGAGTGTATTTTTCATCAAGAGAGTCATGACGGTGAACGAACCGAGCACATAGGAGAGGAGCGGCAGCGTGGTGTGCCAGGCAAGGTCCATCGCCTTTCTGACAAAGGACATTTGGGCAAAACCGTCGGAGACAAGACCGCCCAGGGGAAATAGATCGATCCAGGAGGCAAAGACCACCAGCATCATTACCCCGGCCACCCAACCTGGAATGGCATAACCAATAAAGATGAGAATCGACGACAGGTTGTCAAACCCACTCCTGTGGGCAACGGCCTTGGCTATGCCGAGGGGAATGCACACCCCGTACACGATCACCATGGTCAAAATCCCAAAGTAGAGGGAAACAGGTATTCTCTCCTTGATCATATCCCAGACAGGATCATAATAACGGGTGGATCGGCCAAGGTCCCCCTTTAAAACTTTGAACAGCCATGAGAAATAGCTCACAAGCACAGGCTTGTCAAACCCGTAGTAGACCTTCAGCTGCTCGATCTGTTCGTCGGAAAGGGGCTGGCCTGAACCGGCCCTTGAGTTGGCTGCACCCCCGCTTTTGTCGGTTGTCTGCATCTGCCTTGCATCTGCAATGATCCTTTCAATGGGGCCTCCTGGTACAAATCTCGTGATGGTAAACACCATGACGGTGATGCCGATAAAGGTGGGGATAATCAGCAGGAGGCGTCGTAGGAAATAGGCGGTCATTTAAGGTGCAAAAACCGATGCAAGGGCTTTATCGAGAAATTCCGGTTTTGATCCTCCTGCCTGGGCCATGTCAGGTCTGCCGCCACCGCCGCCGCCCACAATGGCTGCGGCCTTTTTAACGATGCTGCCCGCCTTAAATTTTGCGGTAAGATCATCGGTAACTACCGAGATGAGCAATGCCTTTCCATTGGATTCAGCGCCCAGAAGCACGACTCCCGAACCGATCTTTGTTTTGAACTTGTCGGCAAGATCCCTCAACTGGGATGGGTTGTCGATCTGAACGAGCTTTGACACTATCCTTACTCCGTCAACTTCCCGGATATCCTCATCTATATTTTCCACGGATTTTGAGGCGATCTTTGCCTTGAGGGAAGCGATCTCCCTGTCTGCCGACCGTCGATCGGCGACCAGCATTTTAACCTTTTCCACCACCTCGCCCCTTGTGCTCTTTAATATTTGAGACGCCTCCATAAGCTCGGAGGTGATTGCTTGAACGTGATCGAGGGCCCTTGCCCCGGTAAGGGCCTCCATGCGCCGGATGCCCGATGCGATTCCTCCCTCGGACACGATCTGAAACAGGCCTATGCTGCCCGAACGGTCCGTGTGGGTTCCTCCGCAGAGTTCGCTGCTGAAACCCGCCATGGAAACCACCCTGACCCTGTCACCGTACTTCTCCTCAAAAAGGGCCGTGGCCCCGGATTTAACGGCCTCGTCCATGTCCATCTCCCGGGTGGCGACGGGCACGTTTTCCCGGATGCGAAGATTCACCTCACCTTCCAGCGCCTCGATCTCCTGGCGGGTAATGGCGGCAAAATGG
>Ga0265295_1002745_pt1 | contig 27008 bp, 42 predicted proteins | sample Munlansysbiofilm_FD_192503 | JGI IMG/M metagenome (GOLD analysis project Ga0265295, IMG submission 192503) | Leachate microbial communities from a municipal landfill in Southern Ontario, Canada - Methane capture system biofilm | ecosystem: Engineered > Solid waste > Landfill > Unclassified ... | reverse complement strand
GCCGAAATAGCTCAATCTGGTAGAGCAACTGACTTGTAATCAGTAGGTTGCGGGTTCAATTCCTGTTTTCGGCACCAGTTTTTGACCCGTTAGCTCAGTCGGTAGAGCACTTGACTTTTAATCAAGGTGTCGTAAGTTCGATTCTTACACGGGTCACCACTATTTCTTAAACCGCCTCGATGGTGAAATAGGTAGACACGTTGGACTTAAAATCCAATGGATGATGAATCCGTGCCGGTTCAAGTCCGGCTCGAGGTACCAAGTTAGGGGCCTTAGCTCAGCTGGGAGAGCGCCTGTTTTGCACGCAGGAGGTCAGGGGTTCGATCCCCCTAGGCTCCACCATTTAAATTCTCCAGATATTAAGTGGTTATGGTTTCAAACTTAAGGGTATAAATCAAATGAAATGGCGGCGTAGCTCAGCTGGCTAGAGTGCACGGTTCATACCCGTGAGGTCGTGGGTTCGATCCCCCCCGCCGCTACCAAGTTTGGACCCGTAGCTCAGTTGGTTAGAGCTACCGGCTCATAACCGGTCGGCCGTAGGTTCGAGTCCTACCGGGTCCACCAATTACCAACAACTTAATTACATAATTATCGTGGAGGAATACCCAAGTCTGGCTGAAGGGATCGGTCTTGAAAACCGACAGGCTGTAAAAGGCGCGGGGGTTCGAATCCCTCTTCCTCCGCCATTCAAAGTCTAATATAATTTACATATCGCGGGATAGAGCAGTCTGGTAGCTCGTCGGGCTCATAACCCGGAGGTCGTAGGTTCAAATCCTTCTCCCGCAACCAAATGGTCCGGTGGTGTAGTGGTTAACATGCCAGTCTGTCACACTGGAGATCGCGGGTTCAATTCCCGTCCGGACCGCCATTATTAGGCTCTGTAGCTCAGTCGGTAGAGCAAAGGACTGAAAATCCTTGTGTCGGCAGTTCAATTCTGCCCGGAGCCACCACCATCGCAACGTAAAGCCATTAGTACGGCTTTTTTTATTTTTATCCCACTAAGAGTAATTTCCTAAAAATTGATCTAATATTAATTGGAGGACAATTACATGCAAATAAAATCGCTAAGAATATTTAACGGCTTTGAAGAATTTAATAAGTTTTCAAATTTTTTAGAAGAATCTAGCTGGAATATTGAAAAGGAGTTACTGAAGGATAGGGTCATTAAATATCAGAAAAACCCCTATTTTATTGAACTTTCACAAGATTTTAAGAGTAAAAAATTATCCATATGGGATTTAAAACCAGAAGAAGTCATTACTTGGTTTGATACGATGTTATTAATTCGTCGACTTTTTATTCTATTATTTAAAAAAGGAATCAAAACTGATCAAATTAACTTGATTTTGGAATATCCACTGGTGTTTGGTAATCATATGAGATCAGATTACTTGATTGTTTACGATAGACTAATCGTTGTTTTAGAATTTGGAATGTTCAATCAAGACGAAAAAAGAAGTGAAGAGAGATATACCAAAAAACTCCAAGAATCTATTAATTATAGACAATTATTGGCAAACATGGTTCAATCACAAATTGATGTTGTTAATTATGTCATGATCTATCGACCGGAATTTAGTCGAATCAACAGCACTCGATTAAATGATAATATTTTGTATAATAATGAAGAATTAGCTAGATTAGGAAATTTTCTAAAAATTCATATTGATCATCAGAATGAACTTTCTGCTATTGAACAATTAAAAAAAATAGCACTAGCAGAGTAATAAGTGTTGACTTTAAAAAAGTCTGTGTTATCATTTAATTAGTAATAAAATTTGAAGTTCAAACAATTTGAAGGAGAAAGCAATTATGGAAAATGAAAAAATAGGTATTATTGTATGTGGAAACTCCGGAGTAGATTACATGAAGTTAGATTATCCAGTCCGATTAATCAGATCTACTCTAAATCTAGATGGCAAAGAATATGAAGATTTTATCGATATTAAAGCAGAAGAGTTTTATAAAATTATTGAATCAAATTCGGATATTGATGTATCCACTTCGCAAACTTCAACCGGGAAAATCGCATCAGTATATGAAGAAATGAAAGAAGAAGGATACAAAAATATTATTGTGATTGTTATTTCATCTAAACTAAGTGGAACGTTCCAAGGTGCAATCTTAGCAAAAGACCTTGTTCAAGGCCTGAATGTCTATGTAATTGACTCAAGAAGTGTCTCATATGGCGAAGCATATTTAGTTTTAGAAGCTATTAAAATGATTAAAAACGGGCATAAAATGGTTGAGATTATTGATAGGCTTGAAAAAATAAGAGATCATATTTATATTTATGTACTCGTTGATACGCTTAAATTTTTAGTAAAAAATGGCCGTTTATCTGCTGCAAGTGGATTTCTTGGAACATTGTTAAAAATAAAACCCCTACTCCATATTCAAAAAGATGGCAGTCTTGTTCCTTTTGAAAAAATTAGAACCACAGCAAAAGCTCAAGCTCGCTTAATTGAGGTAATTCAAAGCGATATTAAGGATAAACATGTTATAATGTTTATTGCATACACAAATAATGAAGAAAAAGCTAAAGAAATTAAGCAACAGTTAATGAATTCCAAACCAGATCTTGAAATTCAACTTGTTCCACTGACTCCAGTTGTTGGAGCACATGCAGGTCCAGGCACGCTTGGTGTAGGCTATATTGTTTTATAAGGAGTAGAGAATATGGTATCCCCTAAAGTCGTTATTAATGAGTTGTTAGTTGATGTTTTTAACCACATTCTTAGCATTGAATCTAATGTGTTAAAAGAAAAAGGTGTAAAAATTTCAATGACTGAAATTCATGTTTTGGAGGCTATTCGTAATGTTCAAGTTCCTATTATGGGAAATGTTGCACAAAAATTACGGGTTACACTAGGTACATTAACAACATCCATTAACGCTTTAGTTCGAAAAGGATATGTTAATAGATTTAGAGATGAAGCCGATCGAAGAAAAGTCTATCTGGAATTAACAAGCACAGCTAAACACGTTTTAAAAATTCATGATGCATTTCATGATGAAATGATTGAATCAATTTTTAAAGATCTAGAATTAGAAAAAGATGAGACTTTGATGAAATCACTAGAAAACATAAGCAATTATTTTAAACAAAGATATTAACATTTGGCACTTGAAAAAGTGTCTTTTATTTTATATAGAATGGTGTTTTTTGTGATATTATATTAAAGAATGATAATGAGGAGAGTATCGTATGAAAAAGTATATTGCTGGTGTTGATATTGGTGGTACGAATATAAAAATAGGTATATTTGATAGTGAAAAAATTGAATTAATCGATAAAGTAGAGTTTAAAACACCTAAAAGAGATCAAAATCAATCCATTTTTATTCATGTTAAAAAAGAAATTGAATCCATTATTAAATCGCAAAAAATTAAAATGGAAGATTTGATAGGTATTGGTGTTGCTGTCCCATGTCCAATTAAAAATGGTTATGTTTTTGCTTGCCCTAACTTGGATTGGAGTAATATCGACATAGTTAAAGAATTACATAAAATATTCCCATCAGACGTTAAAGTAGCAGTATCAAATGACGCCTCATTGGCTGCACTTGGTGAGAATGAAAGCCTTGAAATACCCTATAAAAATGCTGTCCTAATTACACTAGGTACAGGTGTAGGTGGCGGCGTTGTCATCGACGGGAATATCCACGAAGGTTCAATGGGTTATGGTGGAGAAATTGGACACATGCGAGTATATGAAGAAAAAGAATTGACATGTGGCTGTGGATCTAGAGGATGTTTAGAACAAATATGTGGAACTCATGGGATTTTAGAATATACGAAGCAACTTGCAAAAAAGAATAAGACCACAATTGATTTAAATAAACTTTCGGTAAAAGCAGTATTTGACGCTGCAAAGGATGGAGATAATGTTGCAAATCAAGTGATTGATAGAGTTGCAAAATACCTCGCAATTAGCTCAAGCATATTAGCAATGATTGTTGATCCTGAGATTTTCATTATTGGTGGTGGAGTTTCAAAAGCAGGTTCCTTTTTAATCGACAAAATTGAGAAATATTATAAGACAGAAGCGAGATTTTCTTCTGGGAATATACCATTTATACTTGCAAATACTGGTAATGATGCAGGCATTATAGGTGCTGCACATTTAGTGAAAAATACAATAAAAAGAAACGAGAAAACGGATGCCTAGGAAACAAACTGTAAATCGACGATATAACCAATTCGTATATGGCGGATTATGCATTGGGAAAATATTTCATTTCGATCAAGAATCCGTCATTAAGTTTCAATACTCACAAGATATTGAATTACTCATCACAAAATTAGATCAGATTAAAAGTGAAGAAAGCAGAGCTTATCACAAATTCATATTGACTGAATCTGGTGATTATAAACTAAAACAACTTTTTGCTTTTTTTATTTATGAAATCTTAATAAGTCCAGATATTTTGAATAGATGTCGCACAAAAGCAAAAAGAGAAACAGTTTACTTTCCATCTTTATTTATAAATGAAATTGAGCGTCAGATAAGAAGAAATGAAAGCGGACTTAAAGAATTTTACCTTTCTGGAAGAGAAGAGGTTGTCAATCAATTAAATACTTTTATGAATTATCTTTTGACACGATTTGAATCATTTTTTCTCTATGAGATGCTTAAGCAAGTAAAAGCGGATATCATATTAGTTTGTGACGGATTTCGTCCTGAATATTTACATAATATTCCTCAAAATGTTAAAGGGATTATCACAAGAAAAGAAGAGAAAGAATTAGAATTAATTCGAAGATTAGCGACAGAATTTGAAATACCAATCGCACAGTGCACATTAATATATCCCGATGATGAAATTGCAATTATTAATGGAGAAATCAATCGCATAACCTTTAACCCGGATAAAGAAGATCTTGAAAGATTCTACGAAAAATATTACAGTTTAACATTTAAGTTTGGCGAAATTGCGAGTTATGGATCTCATCGAATTAAACTATATGCTGAAGTAGCAAACGCCAATCATTTAGATCGAATTACAAGTTATAATTGGTATGATGGTATCGGACCATTCAATACGGAATTCTTTTTCATGACGAGAGGGATTCTTCCGACAATTGATGATCAAGTCGAGTTTTTTGTTGATTTTTTTAATAAAGCAAATGGACTGCCGATTTATTTAAAAGTTCCTGACTTTACACCAGATAAACCGCTTAAATATATGGAAGCTGCACATAGTGATACTGGATTTATTCATAGTCAACATCAATTATTTTTTGATAACTTTACTGCGATTGCAAAAGCAGTTAAAGCCACTAAAGCAGATGTTAAAATTGTCATTCCAAAAGTTGTGATGGCATCTGAGTTATCAGATTGGAAAAGACATGTCATCATGGCATATCTCGATGAAGATTTAAGAATTCCAGAGTTTGGGTATGTTTTAGAAACTGAAGCAGCTTATGAGTTTTATAATCAGTTTCCTAGAGTTGATTTTGTTATAATTGGGTTTGATAACTTAGTTGAAGAAAATTCGATTCATTTTAATCGATATACCGAGTTATCCATCACACAGTTTAATGAATTATTTTTACCACTAATTAAAGACATTCACGAACATTTAAATAATAGATACTATCCAACAAAACATATTCTTGCAGGAAATGTCGTTGGGAATCCATTTATTTTTAGGCAATTAATCAATTATGGGTTCACAGATTTTTCAATACCTTTAAGTAAAATTAGAGTAATTGAAGAAACATTTACAGAGTATTGCAATTCAAGAGGAAGATTTGTAGGCGTTTATCGTCAAGAAAGAATGAAAAGATTGATGAAACAACGGCAACTTCAAGCACTTAACGACAAAGATAAAGAGAAAAAATAACAAAAAAGAATGAGTAAATTAACCAAAAAGGTTGCATTCCTCATTCTTTTTGTATATAATAGAAACGCTCGTGTGTAAACGCGAAGAGGCTGTGAAATGGAAGGTTGCTGACACACGGATAGCCGTTGTCTACGTGTTAGGTTTTTCTATGGAGCAAGTCTATACAAGATTATAGGCGAAAGGAGCTATTAAAATGGCAAAAGATGTAATTAAAATTCGTTTAAAGGCTTACGATCACAGATTACTCGATCAATCAGCTAAGAAAATCGTTGAAAGTGCACTTAGAACAGGAGCAACTGTTCAAGGTCCAATTCCTCTTCCGACTGAAAAGGAAATATTCACGGTTTTACGTTCACCACACGTGAACAAAGATTCTCGCGAACAATTCGAACGCAGAACTCATAAGAGATTGATTCAAATTATTGATCCAAATCCTAAAACAATCAGTGCATTGATGGACATTGATTTACCATCAGGTATTGATATCGTATTAAAAAAATAAATTAAGAAAGAGGTAAGGCAATGGCCAAAGGAATCTTAGGTAGAAAACTTGGAATGACGCAAATTTTTGATGAAAATGGCGTTTTAGTTCCAGTAACCGTGATTGACGTGGCTGACAATGTCGTGTTGCAACAAAAAACTGTCGAAACAGATGGTTATGCAGCGACACAAGTTGGTTTCGAATCAAAACGGGAAAATTTAAGTAACAAGCCTGAACAAGGGCACGTGAAAAAAGCTAATACAGCACCTAAGCGCTTCATTAAAGAAATCCGCTTTAAAGAAGAGCTTAAAAATGAATTAGCGGATTTAGCGGTCGGTGAACTTGTCAATACAGACTTGTTTCAAGTCGGAGAAGAAATTGATGTTACAGGAACATCAAAAGGTAAAGGGTTTGCTGGTAGTATTAAACGCCACAACCAATCTCGTGGACCAATGACACACGGTTCAAGATATCATCGTGGACCAGGTTCTATGGGACCAATCAAAGGTAAACTAAAAGGTAAAAATTTACCAGGACATATGGGAACTGAACAAGTTACAATTCAAAACTTGACAGTTGCAGGTGTCGATGTTAAAAACCAACTCTTATTAGTCAGTGGAAGCGTACCAGGACCTAAAAAAGGTTTTGTTATTGTGAAGACTGCAATTAAGAGTGCGAAGTAGGGAGGGTTATCATGCCAAAAGTTAATGTATACAATAAAACAGGTAACACAGTTGCTGAAGTAACCTTATCCGATTATGTTTTCGGTATTGAGCCCCATCAACAAGCACTCTTTGATGTCGTAAATGCACAAAGAGCAGCAATGAGACAAGGAACACATGATGTTAAAAATCGTGGAGAAGTTTCTGGTGGTGGAAGAAAACCATGGAGACAAAAAGGAACAGGTAGAGCACGTCAAGGATCTACACGTTCACCACAATGGCGTCATGGTGGTGTAGTTTTCGGACCAACACCAAGAAGTTATGCAGTGAAAATGAATCAAAAGGTACGTCAACTTGCACTAAGATCTGCATTATCATATCATGCAGCAAATGGTCAATTAAAAGTTGTTGAATCACTTGCAATTGAAGCACCAAAGACTAAACTATTCCAAGAATTGTTAGTAACACTTGGTGTTGAAGGAAAAACACTTGTAGTCGCAAGAGATTTTGGAGATAACGAAGTATTAGCAGCTAGAAATATTCCTTCTGTTGCATTCTCTCAAGTGAATCATGTGAGCGTTTATGACATCCTGAATTGCAAGAACCTCATTATAACTAAAGACGCTATTGAGACTTTAGAGGAGGTATTAGGAAATGACTAAGTACTACGACATCATAAAAGCCCCAATTATCACTGAACAATCTACAAAGCTAATTGAAAGCCAAAATAAATACACTTTCAAAGTAGATCGTAAAGCAAACAAAGTTGAAATTAAAAAAGCAATTGAAACAATTTTTAACGTAAAAGTAATTGCGGTAAACACTGTTAACGTATTACCAAAGTTCAAAAGAATGGGTAAATACGAAGGATATAAATCAGCTTATAAAAAAGCTGTTGTCCAGTTGGCTGAAGGTAACAAGATTGACGCCTTCACAGTATAAGTGAAATATTAGAGGAGGTTTAACCAAATGGCGGTTAAAAAGTACAAACCGACGACCAATGGACGTCGTAACATGAGTGTTCTCACTTATGAAGAAATCACCACATCTACTCCTGAAAAATCACTACTTGAGCCATTCTCTCGCACAGGCGGTCGTAACAATCAAGGTAAGATCACTGTACGTCACATCGGTGGCGGTGCGAAAAGAAAATATCGTGTAATTGATTTTAAGCGTAATAAAGATAACATCGTTGGTAAAGTAGCAACGATTGAGTACGATCCAAATCGTAGTGCAAACATCGCACTTATCCATTATGTAGATGGTGAAAAAAGATATATCCTAGCACCTAAAGGTCTAGAAGTTGGACACGAAATCGTATCTGGCGAACAAGTTGACATTAAAACAGGTAATGCAGCACCAATTATGAATATTCCAGTTGGTACCATTATCCATAATGTTGAGTTAAGCCCAGGACGTGGTGGACAAATAGCAAGAAGTGCAGGTAACTCTGCTCAAATTCTTGGACGTGAAGACAAATATGTATTAGTTAGATTACAGTCAGGCGAAGTTAGAAGAATCTTAGGTACTTGCCGTGCAACCATCGGTGCTGTTGGTAATGAATCTTGGGAACTTGTAAATATCGGTAAAGCTGGTCGCACAAGACATATGGGCATTCGTCCAACAGTTCGTGGTTCAGTGATGAATCCAAATGATCACCCACACGGTGGTGGTGAAGGACGTACACCAATCGGTCGTAAGTCACCAATGACTCCATGGGGTAAGAAAGCACGCGGTGTGAAGACACGCGACAATAAGAAAGCGTCAAACGATTTAATCGTTCGTCGTCGTACGAAGTAGGAGGGAAAACATGGGACGTTCATTAAAAAAAGGACCATTTTGTGATGACCATCTAATTAAGAAGGTTCAAAAACAAAATGCAGCAAATGAAAATAAAGTAATTCAAACATGGTCACGTCGTTCGACGATTTTCCCTGATTTCGTTGGACATACGGTTGCCGTTTACAATGGTAAGTCACACATTCCTGTCTACGTTACAGAAGATATGGTAGGACACAAGTTCGGTGAATTTGCACCAACACGTACTTATCATGGACACAGTAAAGAAGACAAGAAAGCTAAGAAGAAGTAATTGGAGGAGAAAATGATGGAAACTAAAGCTATAGCTAGAACGGTTCGCATTGCTCCACGTAAAGCTCGATTAGTCATTGACTTAATCCGTGGCAAAAATATTAAAGAAGCACAAGCGATTTTAATGTTTACACCACGTGCAGCTTCACCAATTATTCTCAAGGTGTTGAACAGTGCAGTAGCAAATGCAGAAAACAACAACAACCAGAATATTGATAATCTTTATGTCAAAGAAGCATATGTGAACGAAGGTGTTCGCTTAAAGAGACTTTTACCAAGAGCTAAAGGTCAAGGCGACATTATTCAAAAGAGAACAAGCCACATTACAGTCGTTGTGGCAACGAAAGAGTAGGGGTGAAGAAGCATGGGTCAAAAAGTTAATCCAATTGGTATGAGACTCGGAATCATCCGCACTTGGGAATCAAAATGGTATGCTGAAAAGCAAGATGTACCAGCATTGGTCAAAGAAGATGCGAATATCCGCAAATACCTTAATGATTTTTACAAGAAAGCCGCTGTTTCTAACATCGAAATCGAACGTGTTAAGGGTAAAGGCGGAAAAGACCGCGTTAAAGTTACACTTCACACTGCAAAGCCAGGGATCGTTATTGGTAGAGATGCTGAAACGAAAAAGAAGGCAGTCGAGTCTCTTGAAAAATTAACTAAAAAAGAAATTATTTTTAACGTTGTCGAAGTGAGACGCCCGGAACGGGTTGCGACACTTGTTGCACAAAGTATTGCAGAACAACTCGAAAACCGCGCATCTTTCCGTCGTGTACAAAAAATTGCGATGCAAAGAGCACTTAAATCAGGAGCAAAAGGTGTTAAAACCATGGTTTCTGGACGCTTAGGTGGCGCTGAAATTGCACGTAGTGAAGGGTATTCAGAAGGACAAGTTCCACTACATACACTTAGAGCAGACGTTGATTATGCAACTGCAGAAGCACATACAACTTATGGGATTCTTGGCGTTAAAGTTTGGATTTATAATGGTGAAGTTTTACCAGGCCAAACACGCGAAGAAAACTTAAGAAAGCAAGACGAAAGAGCACCACGCCAAGATCGTCCAAGACGTGATCGTGGACCTCGTCGTGATAGCAAGGGAGGCAAATAATTATGTTAATGCCTAAAAGAACGAAATTTCGTCGTCCTCACCGTGTGAGTTATGAAGGAAAAGCTAAGGGAAGAAATGAAATTCTCAATGGTGATTTTGCCCTCGTTGCTCAAGAAGGTGCTTGGATTACAAACCGCCAAATTGAAGCGGCTCGTATCGCGATGACGAGACATATGAAAAGATTAGGGAAAGTATGGATTAACATCTTCCCACATCTAGCAAAAACTAAAAAACCACTCGAAGTGCGTATGGGTTCCGGTAAAGGTGCTCCAGACCATTGGGTAGCGGTTGTCAAAGAAGGTAAAATCATGTTTGAAGTTAACGGTGTCAGCGAAGAAGTTGCAAAAGAAGCTCTCCGTTTAGCATCACATAAATTACCAATCAAGACAAAGATTGTTAAAAGAGGTGAGCAAGCGTGAAAGCGACAGATATTAGAAAGATCAGTACACCCGATCTTGAAAAAAGAATTGTCGAGCTAAAAGCTGAGTTATTCAACCTACGCTTTCAACTTGCAGTAGGACAGCTTGAAAATACAGCTCGTATTAGTCAAGTTAAGAAGACGATTGCACAAATGAAGACAATCATCAGTGAACGTGCTGAATAAGGAGGATACCATGGAACGTAATCAAAGAAAAGTATATACGGGAACAGTTGTATCTGACAAAATGGATAAAACGATTACCGTGGTTGTTGACACATACAAGAAATCACCTTTATACGGAAAACGCGTAAAGGTATCAAAGAAATTCCACGTGCATGATGAAGAGGGCTTAGCAAATATCGGTGATCAAGTAACCATTATGGAAACTAGACCGTTATCAAAAACCAAGAGATTCCGTCTCTTAGAAGTTATTGCTAAAGCCGATATCGTATAAGGAGGATACCCAAAATGATTCAACAAGAAAGTAGATTAGCAGTTGCCGACAATAGCGGTGCTAAAGAAGTCCTTGTGATCAAGGTTTTAGGGGGTACCCGCCGTCGCTATGCGAATATCGGTGACGTCGTTGTCGTCACAGTTAAAAAAGCAGCCCCTGCAGGGATGGTTAAGAAAGGTGAAGTTTTAAAAGCTGTCATCGTTCGTACCGTTTCAGGACTTCGTCGTCCTGATGGATCCTACATCAAATTTGATGATAATGCAGCCGTGATTATTAAGGATGATTTAAACCCACGTGGTACACGTATATTTGGACCAGTGGCCAGAGAGTTAAGAGAAAAGAATTTCATGAAGATCGTCTCTTTAGCTCCTGAAGTATTATAAGGAGGTCTCGTCATGAATATCAAAACTGGAGATACAGTTGCAGTGATTGCAGGACGCGATCAATTTGTAACCGATAAAAAAGGTAAAAAAGCTCGCAAGACCGGCCGCGTCTTAAAAGTTTATCCAAAAACTGAACGCGTGTTAGTTGAAGGTGTAAACATTATTAAAAAACACCAACGTCCAACACAAGCGAATGATAAAGGCGGCATTATTGAAAAAGAAGCACCAATTCATGTTTCTAACGTTGCAATCTTAGATCCAAAAACTAACAAACCTACACGTGTGGGTTATCGTGAAGTTGATGGTAAAAAGGTACGTTATGCGAAAAAATCAGGCGAAAGCCTTGATAAATAAGGAGTTTGAACAATGATAGTAATTAGAGAAAAATACGAAAACGTTGTCAAACCCGAACTCGTTAAGGCATTCAACTATACATCTACTATGCAAGTTCCAAAGATTGAAAAAATCGTTGTGAACATGGGCGTGGGTGATGCTGTGTTCAATCCCAAAGTATTAGATGATGCTGTGGAAGAACTTAGAGCCATCACTGGTCAAAAACCGCTCATTACGAAAGCTAAAAATTCAATTTCTAACTTCAAACTTAGAGAAGGAATGGCAATCGGAGCAAAAGTCACATTACGTGGCGATAGAATGTATTTATTTCTTGAAAAATTGATTAACATTGCACTTCCACGTGTGCGTGACTTCAGAGGTATATCTTCAAACGCATTTGATGGTCGTGGTAACTACACTGTAGGTATTAAAGAACAAATCATTTTTCCAGAAATCAGCTTAGACAAAGTTAAAAAAGTTCGTGGTATGGACATCGTCATTGTTACAACGGCAAAAACTGACCAAGAAGGACGCGCATTATTGTCACAACTTGGCATGCCGTTTAAGAAGTAGGAGGCGCACTATGGCTAAAAAATCAAAAATTGTTAAAGAAATGAAGCGTCGTGAAATCGTTGAACGCTATCGCGATATCATTGCTGAGTTAAAGGAAAAAGGAGACTATCAAGCTCTTCAAAAACTTCCTAGAAATGCTTCAGCAACTCGTTTAAGAAACCGTGATGCGATTGATGGTCGCCCACGCGGCTATATGCGCAAATTTGGCTTGTCACGTATTAAGTTCCGTGAAATGGCACATAAGGGAGAACTTCCTGGTGTCAAAAAAGCAAGCTGGTAATTGAGGAGGAAGAAAAATGGTTATGACTGATCCAATTGCGGATATGCTTACGCGTATTCGTAACGCAAATAGAATGCGTCATGAGAAAGTAGAAATGCCAGCTTCTCGTTTAAAATCTGATATTTTATCAGTGCTTAAAAAAGAAGGTTTCATCAATGACTTCGTTGTTATGAAAGATGGAGCACAAGGCAAAATTGTAGTCACTTTGAAATATACAGCGTCAAAAGAACGCGTGATCAAAGGACTAAAACGGATATCGAAACCAGGACTTCGTGTATATTCAGCTGTTGAAGATTTACCTAAAGTGTTAAACGGATTAGGGGTTGCTCTAATTTCAACATCAAAGGGAATTTTAACAGATCGTGAAGCACGTTTAGCAAAAATTGGCGGCGAAGTGCTCGCTTACGTATGGTAATTTAAGGAGGATATTATGTCACGTATAGGTAATAAAGTGATTCAAGTTCCTGCTGGAGTTACTGTGACGATTAGCGATGATAATTACGCAGTTGTCAAAGGTCCTAAAGGTCAACTTGAATTCCAATTCAATTCGATGTTAGATATCAAATTGGAAGGCTCTACAATCACTGTAAGTCGTCCAAATGATGAGATTTTTTCAAGAAAGATACATGGAACCACACGTGCGCTTTTAGCAAACATGGTTCATGGTGTATCAACAGGCTTTAAAAAGCAATTAGAAATTCGTGGTGTTGGTTATAGAGCTGCGCTCCAAGGCAATGTCGTGAATTTAAGTATGGGTTATTCACACCCCATTAATTTAGAAATTCCAGCGGGAATAACAGTTACGATTCCAAAGAATACGGATATTATTATTGAAGGTGCTGACAAACAAGTTGTTGGTGAATTCGCTGCTAAAATTCGTAGTACGAGAAAACCAGAACCATATCTTGGTAAAGGTATTCGTTATGTGGATGAATACGTTCCACGTAAAGCTGGAAAGACTGCTAAGTAAGGGAGGATATGAAAAATGATTAAGAAATTATCTAAAAATGAAACTCGTCAAAAGCGTCATCTTCGTATCCGTAAGATTGTAACTGGAACAGCTGAACGTCCAAGACTTTCAGTGTATCGTTCAAATAAAGCAATCTATGCGCAAATCATCGATGATGTGAAGCAAACAACCTTAGTTAGTGCTCGTAGTCAAGAAGCAGGGCTTACGCATTCAAACATTGAATCTGCGAAAGCAGTTGGTAAATTAATCGCCGAAAAGGCGCTTGCTAAGGGAATTACTGCAGTTGTGTTTGATCGCAGTGGTTATCTCTATCACGGACGCATTAAAGATTTTGCTGATGCTGCTCGTGAAGCAGGATTGCAATTTTAAGGAGGAAAACGTACATGGCTAGAGATAGATACAATCAAGAAAATCAAGCTGAAAAAGAATTCGAAGAGCGCGTCGTTTCCATTAACCGCGTCACTAAAGTTGTTAAAGGTGGCCGTCGCTTCCGTTTTGCAGCCTTAGTTGTAATCGGCAACAAACAAGGTCAAGTAGGCTTTGGAACAGGTAAAGCTGCTGAAGTACCTGATGCAATTAAAAAAGCTATTGAAGATGCAAAAACTAATATGATTAATGTTCCAATCGTTGGAACAACTATCCCTCATGCAGTCACTGGAAATTACGGTGCTGGTAAGGTTTTCTTAAAACCTGCTGCTGAGGGTACTGGAGTTATCGCTGGTGGGGCCGTTCGTGCTGTATTCGAACTTGCTGGTGTTAATGACATTTTATCCAAGTCTCTTGGATCAAGCACACCAATCAACATGGTGCGTGCAACATTTGCAGGTCTTAAAGAATTAAGAACTGCTGAAACAGTTGCTGCACTACGTGGTGTTGACATCGCGGAGTTAGCATAATGAAAATTCAAATTACACTTAAAAAAAGCTTAATTGGCCGCAAGCCAAATCAAGTTAAAACAGCACATGCACTCGGTTTAAAAAAGATTCATCAAGTGGTTGTTAAGGAGACAAATGAAGCACTCCTTGGTATGGTTAATACCATTGCACACTTAGTTGAAATTAAAGAAGTAGAGTAGGAGGTCAACCATGTTAAACGAATTAAAACCCGTTGAAGGTGCCCGTAAAAATCGGAAACGCCTTGGTAGAGGTCCAGGTAGTGGAACCGGTAAAACCTCCGGTAAAGGTAATAAAGGACAGCTCGCTCGTTCTGGTGGCGGTACGCGCCCAGGATTTGAAGGTGGACAGCTTCCTTTCTTCCAAAGACTCCCTAAAAGAGGCTTCAAGAATGTCAATCGCAAGGAATACGCTGTGATTAACCTTAAAGATTTAAATCAATTTAATGACGGCGAAATTATTACACCGGAAACATTAATTGCTCGTAATGTCTTAAAGAAATTAAACTCAGGCGTTAAGGTACTTGCAAATGGTACTCTTGAGAAGAAACTTACGGTCAAAGCCCACGTATTTTCGAAAGCAGCTGAACAAGCGATCGTGCAAGCCGGTGGAACAGTAGAGGTGATCTAAAGTGTGGTTACGAATTAAACGAGTTCTAAGTAACAAAACAGTGATGCTACGCATCGCGTTCACATTGTTTATCTTGTTAGTTGTTAGAATTTTAAGTCATATTACAGTACCACTTTTTGACACCAGATCCATTGTGGCCTTCATGGAAGCAAGCGGTAGCTTCGTTGCCATTCTAAATAATTTTAGTGGTCAAGCTCTCGAACGTTTCTCGATAATGGCACTTGGTATCTCGCCTTATATTACAGCATCAATTGCTATCCAAATGCTTCAAATGGTCATTCCACAGTTTAAAGAGTGGAGTGAACAAGGTGAAACAGGAAAGCAAAAGTTAAACAAAATTACACGTTATGCAGCATTAGCTATGGCATTTATCCAAGGATTTGCACTAATCATTGGGATTAGTGTGAATGGTAGTGTCATCATCCCATCAATCGAAGCATCTGTGGTTGAACAATTCCGTTATGTATTCTATATTTACATGGCGTTAGTGATGATGGGTGGTACAGCACTTGCAATTTGGCTTGGTGATCTAATCACTAAAAAAGGCGTAGGTAATGGAGTATCCTTACTCATTGTTGCTGGGATTGTAACAAGCTTACCAGCAATGTGGACAACATTATGGACGAAGTATATTGTTGGTGGTCCATCAGGATGGGATGTTGTATTCTTTATCTTGATCATCTTATTATATTTCGCAATTCTATTTGGTGTTGTTTATATTCAAATTGCAACACGTAAGATTCCGGTTCAATATGCAAACCGTCAAGGAAAATCTGATTCAAATATTCCAATGAAGATTAATAGTGCAAGTGTGATTCCAGTCATCTTTGCTCAAACGATTTTATCGATTCCACTATCCATCATTGGCTTTTCTGGAGCAAGTAACAACTTGACAGCATGGATTGAAAATATTTTCAGTTCACAAAAACCAATTGGGTTTATCTTATTTGTTATCTTAATTGTGATTTTCTCATTCTTCTATTCATTCTTAACGATCAATCCTGAGAAAATTGCGAATAACTTATCAAAATCAAATGCTTATATTCCCGGGGTAAGACCTGGTGAAGATACGAAAGATTTTGTTGCAAAATTATTATTTAAAATTACCGTGATCGGTACAGTTTATCTCGTTGTCTTAGCTGTAATGCCAATTATTACAGCAATAGTATTTGGCTTTCAAGGCACCGAAGCACAAGCGATTACGCTTGGAGGTACAAGTTTACTCATCATCGTTGGGGTTGCGATTGAAACCACACAACAAGTTGAAACAGATGCATCTCAAGCAGAGTATACGGGTATCTTTAAATAAAAAGGAGGATTTAATATGCGCATGATTATTATGGGCCCACCTGGCGTAGGTAAGGGTACTGCAGCGGCACTTTTGTGCAAGCATTATGGCATTCCTCACATTTCCACTGGAAACATTTTTAGAGAACTTTATAAAGACCAAACGGAAGTTGGGAAGAAAGCAAAAGGGTATGTCGATCGTGGGGAACTAGTTCCTGATGAAATCACAAACCTCATCGTTTACAATCGTTTGTTACAAGACGATACAAAAAACGGATTCTTACTTGACGGCTTTCCAAGAAACACAGATCAAGCAAAAGCACTCGATGGTTATCTTGCTGAATCAAAAATTAAAATCGATGCTGTGGTAAACTTAAAAGCTCCCGATCAACTCATTATTGAAAGAATCGGTGGACGACGCGTGTGCGAAACATGTGGTGCAGTTTATCATGTCACGAATTTAAAACCAAAAGTTGAAGGCATTTGCGATAAAGACGGTGGAAAACTCATCCAACGCGTTGATGATATGGAAGAAACCATTAAGAGACGTTTGGGCGTGTACTACAGTCAAACTGAACCTGTGATTGGTTACTATGAAAAGAAAGGTGCAGTGCTTCATATCGATGGTACAGGTACTATTGAAGAAGTCAATGCACTGATTATGAAAGCATTAGGTGAGTAAGTTTGATTCAAATTAAATCACAACGCGAAATTGAGCTGATGCGTGAAGCAGGACACATCTTAGAACTGACACGACAAATGCTAGAAAAACATGTAAAACCAGGTATTTCTACGCTTCAGCTCGATGAACTCGCTTATAATTTTATTCAAAATCTTGGAGCAACCCCTTCGTTTAAGGGTTACCATGGCTTTCCAGGATCATTATGTACTTCAATCAATGAAGTTGTTGTTCATGGCATCCCTTCTAAAAAAGATGTTTTAAAAGAAGGCGATATTATTACTTTGGATTTCGGCGTGAACTATAAAGGTTATCACGCAGATTCAGCGACAACCTATGCAGTGGGTCAAATCAGCCCAGAGATTAAACAATTATTAGAAGTCACAGAAAAAGCACTGTATGTTGGTTTAGAACAGGCAAAACCTGGAAATCATGTTTCTGATATTTCTTTTGCGATTGAATCATTTGTTAAACCTTATGGTTATGGAATCGTTGAAGAATTTACCGGTCACGGCATCGGACGTGAATTACATGAAGAGCCATATGTTCCAAATTTTGGGAAACCAAATCAAGGTCCAATCTTAAAACCAGGGATGACATTTTGTGTAGAACCGATGGTTAATCTCGGTACAAAACGCGTCAAGGTTTTAAGCGATAACTGGACAACTGTAACAACAGATCGCAAACCAAGTGCTCATTTTGAGCATATGATTGTGATTACTGAGACTGGATATGACATATTAACAACACTAAAGAAGGAGTGAATCTATGGCAAGACAAGATTTAATTGAAGTAGAAGCTCGAGTAATTGAAATTCTACCAAATACAAAGTTCAAAGTTGAACTGATTCAAAATGGCCATATTGTATTGGCTCACGTTTCTGGTAAAATCCGCATGAATAACATACGCATTTTACCTGGTGATAAAGTAACGGTTGAATTATCACCATACGATCTAACTCGCGGTAGAATTACATACCGCCGTAAATAAGGAGGCACGCACATGAAGGTAAGAGCGTCAGTTAAAAAAAGAAGTGAAGACGATATCATCGTAAAGCGTAAAGGCAAAATCTACGTCATTAATAAGAAAAATAAAAGACATAACCAAAGACAAGGTTAATAGGGAGGAACTATGGCAAGAATAGCAGGCGTTGACATTCCACGCGACAAACGCGTCGTGGTTTCGTTAACTTATGTATATGGCATTGGATTATCCACTGCTAAACAAATTTTAAAGGATGCAAATGTGAGTGAAGAAACTCGCGTTAAAGCATTAACTGAAGATGAATTAAACCGTATCCGTACAGAAGTTGTTAAGTATATAACTGAAGGTGATTTACGCCGTGAAGTGACACTTAACATCAAACGTTTAATGGAAATCGGTTCATACCGTGGGATTCGCCATCGTAAAGGATTACCAGTTCGTGGACAAAACACGCGCAATAATGCACGTACACGTAAGGGTAAACCAAAGGCAATCACTGGTAAGAAGAAGTAAGGAGGAATAGATCATGGCACGTAAAAAGACAACTAAACGTAAGGTTAGAAAGAATATTCCCCTTGGTGTAGCACATATCCATACAACATTTAACAACACAATCGTTACAATCACTGATGTCGATGGTAATGCGATTGCTTGGAGCAGCGCAGGTGCGTTAGGCTTCAAGGGTAGTAGAAAATCAACACCATATGCAGCGCAAATGTCAGCTGAAGCTGTTGCAAAAACTGCAATGGATAATGGAATGATTAAAGTTGAAGTATCCGTTAAGGGTCCAGGCCCAGGCCGCGAAGCAGCGATTCGTTCGCTTCAAGCAGCTGGCTTAGAAATCACAGCAATCAAGGATGTCACACCAGTACCACACAATGGATGCAGACCACCAAAACGTCCGCGTGGATAATCTTAAGGAGGGGTAACTAGTGAAAGACTTAAAGTTTGAAAAACCAACTGCAGTAGAAGAAATATCTGTTGACGGTAATAAAGGTCGTTTTGTCATTCGCCCTTTAGAAAGAGGTTATGGGATTACACTTGGCAACGCACTGAGACGTGTGTTATTGTCATCACTTCCAGGGGCTGCCATTGTCAATGTTAAAATTGATGGTGTTGAGCATGAGTTTTCGACCATCGATGGCGTATTTGAAGACGTCATGGGTATCGTATTAAATTTAAAAAAGGTTATTTTCCAAGTTGAATCATCAGATTCTGACTTTGAACAAAAACTTGAACTCTATGCTGTTGGACCAGGTAAAATAACCGCAGCTGATTTTAATCATGTCGATGGTGTTGAAATCATCAATCCGGAGCAAGAAATTGCAAATCTTTCTGAAAATGGAAGACTCCAAATGATTGTTTCTGTACGCCGTGGTATTGGTTATGTGAATGCAGATCGTAACAAGACTTATAGCAAAAATGAAAAAAGCGTTATCCCCATCGATTCTATTTTCACACCGGTGACTCGCGTGTCTTATCATGTTGAAAAGACAAGAGGAGATGCTGATGAACTCACGCTTGATATTGAAACAAACGGGGCAATCGAAGCGAAAGATGCACTTGCACTCGCATCAAAAATGCTTATTGACTATTTCAGCGTGATTGTTGAAATCAGTGAACAAGCATCTTCGTCTAATTTCATTTATGAACAAGAAGAGGAACCAGCAAATAAGAAACTTGAAATGAAGATTGAACAACTCGATTTATCTGTTCGCTTATTCAATAGTTTAAAGCGCTCAGGTATTTATACAGTTGCTCAAATTATTCGTTTGACTGAAGAAGATGTCATGCGTTTCCGTAGTTTAGGAAGAAAATCTTTCAAAGAATTGAAAGAAAAACTTGCTGAACATGGTTTAGAATTTGAAAACACATCGAATAAAGAATCTAAATTTCATTTAGATGAAGAAGAGAAGGAGTAAATCATGGCTTATAGTAGACTTAGACGCACAAGCGATCAAAGAAAAGCGCTCTTTCGTGACCTCGTAACAGATATTATTATCAACGAACGTATTGTCACTACGGAAGCAAAAGCTAAGGAACTTAGAAAAATTGCAGAACGCATGGTTACACTTGCAAAAGACGGTTCACTTAGTGCACGTAGACTTGCAGCTGAAACCGTTCGATTTGAGGAAGTAAAAGAAGGACAAACTGCCCTTCAAAAACTCTTTTCTGAACTTGGACCACGCTATAAAGATCGCGAAGGCGGATATACACGTATTATCAAAACTGTGCCAAGACGTGGCGATGCTGCGCCAATGGCAATTATCGAATTTGTTTAATTAAAAATAAAACAAGCCAGCTTGGCTTGTTTTTTTATCATTATTCTTCAATCAATGCATCAATTATTTTTTTACCACGTAGTTCTACATAGAAATTTGCAATGGCTGTTTGAACGTAAGGGATAATAAAGAATAATCCGATTCCAAATGTAATGATTCCAAGCAAATACCATCCAATAAAACTTAGATGAAGCATAAATAGTTCAAATTTATGTCCTCGCATCAGCTCTTGGCTTTTCGCAATTGCATCCATTGGATCTATCATTGGGTTTTCAGCGATAATAAAACTTGTCATGCTATAAGAAAGTCCTTTAATAATTCCTGGAATTACAAATAAGAGTGACCAAAGAAATGTAAATAAGCGAACCAATAAAATTGCTAAGAAGGATGTGACAAAACTTTGTTTAAAACCTTCAAACAATAGTTCATAATTGTCACTACCATTTGGATTTTCGACCACGTGAATTAAAGCATAGGATAATCCAACGGTCAAAGGACCCATAATCAATAAACCGATAATCAAAGGTATACTTGCTCCTGAAATAATTCCTACGATTAATGTAAGGAGAAAAACATACCAATATCTTACTTTTAATTGTGCTTTTGCACGATCTTTCATTTCTCTATAATTCATTATATGCCTCCTTGATACGCACTTATTATATCACAATTAAATTTTTAATTTAAGAGGTTCTATGCTGATTTGAGGTATATAGAAGGTTGTTATTTCACGGGTAAACATAGTATAATAACACTAAGAGAAAGCAGGTATATCAGATGAAATTTTCAGAATTTAAGTATGAACGGCCAAATCTTGATGCCGTAAAGCAAGAATTAGAAAAATTGCTTGAAATCGTAGGATCAAATAAAACATTTGAAGAAGAGTTAGAAGCAATTCACTCCTACTTCAAACTAAATGATTCACTTGGAACACAAGCTCAACTTGTAGGTATTCGTAATTCAATCAATACAACGGATGAATTCTACGAAAAAGAACAAGAGTTTTTTGATGAAAACATGCCATACTTACGTCAGTATGAACAAATGTTTACTGAAAAACTCCTGAAATCTAAGCATCGTAAAAAATTAGAAGAAGATTTAGGTTCGCTTCTTTTTGAACGTGCTGAATTATCATTGAAAGTCTTTAAACCTGAAATTATTGAAGACTTACAACAAGAAAACAAATTATCTACCGAATATGGAAAATTGGTTGCTTCTGCTAAAATCGAATTTGATGGTGGGACTTATAATTTAAGCCAAATGGCACCATTTGTGACACATAAAGATCGTGAAACAAGACATCGTGCACAACTTGTTGTGTCTAAATTCTTTGCTGACAACGAAGAAAAGTTTGATCGTATCTATGATGATATGGTAAAACTTAGAGATCGTATGGCTAAAAAATTAGGTTATGAAAACTTTGTTCAAATGGGCTATGATCGTTTTGGACGTACTGATTATAATGCTAAAGATGTTAAGAATTATCGCGATCAAATCTTTGAAGATATCGTACCTCTTGTCAATGAACTGACTGAAAGAAAAGCGAAACGCCTTCACATTGAACATCCAAAATCATATGATTTAGCGTTATCTTTCTTATCTGGTAACCCAACACCAAAGGGAGATCGGGCATGGCAAGTGGAGCGCGCACGTAAAATGTATCAAGAGATGTCTCCAGCAACCCATGAATTCTTTGAATTTATGTTAGAGCATGAATTACTTGATTTAGATAGCAAACCAGGTAAACAAGGTGGCGGTTATTGCACATTCTTACCAGATTATAATGCACCATTTATTTTCGCGAATTTTAATGGTACATCACACGATGTCGATGTATTAACTCATGAAGCAGGACATGCTTTTCAAGTATTCTCCAGTAGAAATTTGTTACCAGAATATCGTTGGCCAACCATGGAAGCTGCAGAAATTCATTCAATGAGTATGGAATTCTTAGCTTGGCCTTGGATTGATAATTTCTTTCTAGAAGATACCGCTAAATATAAATTTAATCATTTAGCTGGAGCTATATCATTCTTGCCATATGGTGTATTAGTGGATGAATTCCAACATGGCGTATATGAAAATCCAAAGTTAACACCTGATGAAAGAAAAGCGTTATGGCGAAAACTAGAAAAGAAATATCTTCCATTTAAAGATTATGGTGATGATCTATTTATGGAAAAAGGAACTTACTGGTTTAGACAAGGTCATATATTTGCCTCTCCATTCTATTATATTGATTACACACTCGCTCAAGTTTGTGCATTCCAATATTGGATTAAGCATCAAGCCAATAGAAAAGAAGCATTGGATAGTTACTTAGCTTTATGTAAACTCGGTGGATCAAAGAGCTTCTTAGGATTATTAAAATCTGCGAATTTGAAGAACCCATTTGTTAAGGGAACTGTTAAAGAAATTGTGAAACCAATTCGAGCATATCTCGATTCAGTTGATGATTCAAAACTATAAAAAACGGCCTATTTAGGCCGTTTTCGTCTTTTTAAATTTTAAATATTTATAAATATAATCAGCAACTTCCATACCATCGTAAACCGCTTTTGCGATTTGAAGTTTCCCACCCGTTATGTCACCTGCAGCAAATATTCCAGGAACATTTGTTTGGTATTCTTGATTGATTATCAAGTTTCCTTTTTCAACGATCAAACCAAGTTGATTTGCAAATTCTATAGAACTTGGTGCTCCTAAGGCGATGAATAACCCATCAACTTCATGAGTACCATTTTTTGTTTTCACATAAGAAATTTTATCGATACCACCAAATTCAAGAATGGGTTCTTTAATGATTGGAAATCCTAAATCCTCATCGAGTTCATTCCCGTGAGTAAATACTGTGATCTCTTTTGTCATACGACTTAAGTATTCAAGTTCATGTTTCATGTAATGGCCACAACCCACAATGCCAATTTTTTTCTTTCGATAAAAATAGCCATCACAAGTAGCACACATCGAAATGCCTTTTCCTTTAAATTTTCGATAGCCAGGGATCGAAAGATTTTCTCTCGTTTTTCCGGTTGCAAGCAATACTGTTTCTGATTGCAAATTACTTGTTTTAGTAATGACAGAAAAATGATCGATGTTATCTTTAATTGAAATCACCGTTTCATCTATTATTTGAATACCAAGAAAAGATGCTTGTTTGATACCATCTTCGATTAATTTTTTCCCATCAATGGGTTGATCAAAACCATAGTAATTTTCTATGGTGCTTTTATAATCACCTAATGCACCCAAATCTTTTCCGATGACGATTGGATCGATTCCAGCTCGTTTTAAGTAAATTGCTGCAGATATCCCTGCAGGACCTTTTCCAATAATAATAACTTGGTTCATAGTCCCATGAATGATTTTAATGTGTCTTTCGAATGGATGCCTAGCATAGAATCTTCAATTTTTCCATCTTTGAATAACATAATGGTTGGAATATTCATAATGCCAAATTCATCAGCGATTTCATATTGATCATCAACATCGAGTTTTGCGACAACACCATGAGGATGAACAGCAGTAGCTAAGTCTTCCAAAATTGGTGCTAAGCGTTGACAAGGGGAACACCAGGTTGCCCAAAATTCAACTAATACGGGTTTATCAGTTTCTAATACAATATTTTTAAAATTTTCTTTTGTTAAATGAATGACCATTTTATCTCTCCTAATTTTGAATGCTATAGTTATTATAAATAATTTACTTACAAAAAGCCACTTATTTACCCACTTTAAAATTTGAGATATGCGTTTAAATCAATTCATTTAACTTTGTTAATACTTTTTAAGGAGTTTTTTGGATTTAACGCTGTATCACTTTATAAAATAAGCCTTTACATGATATAATACTAAGGTACGAAATGTAGGTGAACTCATGATAAAAATAGAAGGCGTTAGCTTTTCATATAACAGACGTGATGATGCTTTATCTGAAGTATCTTTAGACATAGAAAAAGGGTCTTGGACGTCGATATTAGGCCATAATGGTTCTGGCAAATCAACCTTATCCAAGCTTATGGTAGGTTTACTATCTCCATCCAAAGGTTCAATAATGATTGATGGATTAGTGCTTAATGAAGAAAACTTATCAAAAATCAGAAAAAAGATTGGTATAGTGTTTCAAAATCCAGATAATCAATTTGTAGGTGTCACCGTTAAACATGACATCGCTTTTGGTTTAGAAAATCAATGCATACCACATGATGAAATGAAACAAAAGATTATGCAATATGCAAAATTAGTGAACATGGAAGATTTTTTAGACAAAGAACCACATCAACTGTCTGGTGGTCAAAAACAAAGAGTAGCAATCGCCGGTGCCCTAGCAATGGAACAAGATATATTAATTTTGGATGAAGCAACCTCTATGTTAGATCCCGAAGGAACATTAGAAATTATTGAATTGATTAAACATTTAAATAAACATTTAAACAAAACGATTATTACGATTACGCATGATCTTTCATTTGCTGCACAAAGCGATCATTTAATCGTCTTAAAAGACGGAAAAGTCATATTAGAAGGATTACCCAAAGATGTCTTTAAAGAGGAAGATCTTCTTAAATCTTCGCATCTAGAGTTACCATTTGAACTTGCAATATTCAATGAATTAGTACGACAAAAACCTGAAGATAAAAAACTTTTGGAGGCGCTATGGGCATACAATTCAAAAATGTAGGCTACGCCTATAAAGGCTTCAAAAAAAGTTATGATGCCATAAAAAATATTAATTTAAATATCGAATCTAAAGGTGAGTTTATAGCAATTGTAGGTCATACAGGATCCGGGAAATCAACACTCGTTCAACATATGAATGCTCTTTTACTTCCTAATGAAGGAAACGTCATTGTTTTTGGTCAACAACTTCCACCGAAGAAGAGCGAAAAGATCAATTATTTGCGACAAAAAGTTGGTCTTGTCTTTCAGTTTCCCGAGTATCAATTGTTTGAAGAAACGATTATTAAAGATATCATGTTTGGTCCTAAAAACTTTAAAGAAACCTCAGAACACGCACTAGAAAGCGCGAAAAAAGCTGCTTCAATTGTTGGAATTGATGAATCTTTATACGAACAGTCCCCATTTAGAATCAGTGGTGGTCAAATGCGAAGAGTTGCAGTTGCGGGAATATTAGCTATGGAACCTGAAATTCTCGTTTTGGATGAACCAACCAGAGGTCTTGATCCAAAAGGGCGCACAGACCTCATGGAAATTTTTAGAGAAATTCACGAAAAAGAAGATAAAACCATTATATTAATCACCCATGATATGGATTTAGTTTCAGAGTATGCAAAACGCATCATAGTTTTAAGTGAAGGGAAAATTGTTTTTGATGGTAAAAAAGAGGATTTATTTGCTCATCCAGATTTTAATTCATACCATTTAGACTATCCGACACCTCTAAAAATATTAAAACACCTCGAAGAAACCATCGGATTGCCTTTTGTTCCTAAATACGATTTTACAAGTCTCCTTGAATATTTGAAGGAGGTTAACCATGAATAATATTACGATTGGCCAATATATTCCTGGTGATTCTTGGCTCCATAAATTGGATCCGAGAATTAAACTATTAAGTCTGGTTGTATTATTGGTTGCTACCTTCTTTATACCGATATCACATGAATTAATCCCGCTCGTATCCATGGGAGTAATCTTTTTAGGTGTGATGGCACTCACATATTCAACAGGCATCCCCATTCGAAAAGTTCTTAATGGACTTAAACCGATTGTCTTTTTATTGACATTCACATTTGTGATTCAAGTCTTTTATGTAAAAACTGGAGATATCTTAGCTTCAATCCCTATGTACATCTCACTTACATCTGTACTTGGAATTATCATATTCATTGTTTTTTATCAATGGTCAAAAAAATATGTTCGATTTAAAATCATATATTTCTTTGCTGCTGTTTTGATGGTGTTTGTGTTACAAGCTTATCTACCTTATGTTCCATTTACTTCATATACATTAGATATACATACGGATGGTCTAATGAGAGCTTTATTTATTTTTGTGAGAATAACTAATGTGATCATAATGACATCTTTATTAACTTTTACGACCATGACTACGGATTTGAATTTTGCCATTGAAGCACTACTTAGACCGTTAAAAGTCATTAAAGTTCCAGTAGATGTCATGGCAATGATGTTATCCTTAACATTAAGATATATTCCTACACTACTTGGAGAAACTGAAAAAATCATGAAAGCTCAAGCTTCTAGAGGTGTTGATTTTAAAGAAAGCAAATTTAAAGAAAAAGTAGTTCAAATCATTTCTTTATTGATTCCGGTGTTTGTCATTTCATTTAAACGCGCAGAAGATTTGGGGAATGCTATGGAAGTAAGAGGATATGTCATTGGAGCTAAGCGTACAAAAATCGATGAATATCGTATTGGATTTTCTGATTTAGCGACATTATTTATATCATTTGTTATTTTAGCGATTATCATCGTAGTTAAAACGATTTAATATGAGATATTTAGCAACTGTTGCCTACGACGGCTTGAATTATAATGGATTTCAACGACAAATTAATGGTATTGGAATTCAAAATATTATCGAAAAAGCTTTTCGATTAATGACACAAACGGAAATCCAAATTCATAGTGCAGGGCGCACAGATAAAGGCGTCCATGC
>Ga0265295_1002744_pt1 | contig 27020 bp, 26 predicted proteins | sample Munlansysbiofilm_FD_192503 | JGI IMG/M metagenome (GOLD analysis project Ga0265295, IMG submission 192503) | Leachate microbial communities from a municipal landfill in Southern Ontario, Canada - Methane capture system biofilm | ecosystem: Engineered > Solid waste > Landfill > Unclassified ... | reverse complement strand
CCATGTCGTTTTTGTTTTTTGATCTAAGTTTGAAATGAGAGAGTCAATGGAATTCATAATTAACACCTGAAACGAAGAGTGAAAAGGGAATATAAAATGAAAGATAAATGAAAGATAAATGAAAGATTAAAGAGGGAAGAATGTAAAAATCAAAAATCCAGCAAACTTTTGTTGGCGGTTTTTGAAACAAACTCCGAAAGGTCGATTTCGTCTTTTAAGAGAGAAGATAAAATATTCACCGTGCGCATTAAAAAATCCGGGTCCAATTTTTCAAAATGAATTTCATAAGCGGGGGAATTTTTAGGAATTTGGGGCAGTTCGTCGTAATATTTTTTAAAATCTTTGGATTTAAAAACAAGAGCCGACGCGCTGGAGAGATATTTATTGAGTGGGGCGTTCTCAATTCCGGCGGCGTTTAATTCGGATTCAAAACAAGGACGATCAAAAAGCGTCGTAAAAATATAAACCGCGGTTTCAATGCGAACCACGGGAGAGGTGATTTTAGAAATTTTATCCCCGACCAAACCGTAAATATCCGCGGTTTTGATTTTCTTTTGAAAGGAAAAGCCGCCCGAATTTTTATCTTCCGCTTTTAACGTGTAAATTTTAGACGGAGACAAATTAAATTCGTTTAAACAATCCATGTCTTTTAAAGCCCTCAAATACCCGGTAACGATTAAACGATGCTCATTGAAATTGCGCGCTTTTAATTCGCGCGTGATTCCGCTAATCGAAAGTTGGCGATCGTTTTTTAACAAATCGTAAATTTCCAAAGACAAATTGACATGTTCCTGCATATGAATACACCAAAATCAACAAACACGTAATGAATGAACGAATAAGGGATTGAATTAAACTTGGTTTAAAACGATTCAAAAGAAATATACGAATGAAGAAATATAAGGTTGTCCACAAAAATTGAACAAAATTTATTGCTTAAATCATTCTATTTTAATAAGTTTAAAATAGTTTGCATACCTCATTTAAATCCTGTCTTTTTTAAATCATTTGATTTAACGAAACAAATACAATAAACAAATATAACTTTTACCACATTCGGATACAAATTGAGCGCTTTTGTTTCGAATACGTAATGCGGGAGAAACATAACCCGCCCGGATTAAAAACGAAATATATAAACTGCCGCAAAACCGCGGCAACCGAGGCTTTAAAATGGGAGAAAGAACACGAATTATAAATGATCCTTCCTACCTGGTTCCTCTTTTGAGAACGTTTGGTTCAAGGACGCACAAAAAGGTTTTTGATTTGCTTTTATCCAATTGGATGACACAGGAAGAATTAGACGAATCAATAGAAGGAGAATCGATGGGGAGTTTGTTAAACCTTAAAAAGGCGGGGCTTTTAGAGAGCCGATGGCGTGTTCCAAAACCCGGAGAAACGCCCGTCAAAGAGTATCACACCTCTTATTCCAATGTTCAAGTGAATTTCCAAAGTTCGTTTGAAGATTTAAGCGATATTATCATGCTGGCTTTTAAACCCTATGAAGAAGTCAAAGACACCATTGAAAGTTTAGAGAAAATGGTATCGGAAGGAAACAATTCCATGAGCAAGCTCACCCGAGAATTGAACATGAACACCAGCCGCGTGTGCGCCATCGCGCGCCGATCCGACCGCCTTTCCGTAATGGGACAACGATTAAAACTAATTGAAAAAGATGAGGAGATGTAAATCTTGAATGCCAAAATTCTGCAAAGCAAAAGCGAAATGACCAAATTCCAAGTGATTACTGAAATCGCAGCGCATCAACCCAATGTACGCCAAAAAGAAATTGCAAATAAAATCGGAATCACACCGCAAGCCGTATCGGAATACGTTAAGGAGTTGATGGCGGACGGATTGATTCACTCCGAAGGGCGTGTTCGTTATAAAATTACAAAAGAGGGCATTGAATGGGTTTTAGACAATGCCGCGGAATTAAGAAATTATTCCCACCTCGTCATGGAAGACATCATCAGCCATGTTTCCACTTGGACGGCCATTTGTGATGAAGCCATTCAAAAAGAGGATAAAGTTTACATTGAAATGCGCAAAGGATTGTTATACGCCAACCGCTCCAAAGACACCGGAATTTACGGAACCGCAATCATGAGCGGAGAGAAGGGATATGATATCGGCGTTACGGATTTAAAGGGGTATATGAATGTGGAACCCGAAGCCATTACGGTTTGCAAAATCCCAAAAATTAAACGCGGCGGATCATCCTTTACAAATATCGAGCGCCTCAGACCGGTGGTTGAATCCAAGCCTTATATCGGCGCGGTCGGCACGGAATCATTAATGGCGTTAAAAAGAATCGGAATCACACCGGACGTGATGTTCGGCGCGGCCGAATCCGTCATACAAGCCTCATATCACGGATTGTCTTCGGCCATTGTCATTGTCGAAGACGAGGTCGCTTCTTTAATATCGCGCCTTGACAATGAAAACCTTCCGTATGAATTAATGGATATGAGCAAAGCCGTTACAAAATAATTTGGATTAAACGAGGCAAACTGCCTCAACATTCATTTTTTATAAAAACGCCGGATAAAGAATATTTTTTATTTTTTGAATAAAAGATCAATAAAATAAAAATATCTTATTAAATAGAGAATATCTATTAAATAAAAAATATTTATAAAATAAAAAATGTCTTTTAGAGAGAATGTCTATCGATAATAGAACATCTCAAAAAGAGAACATCTTTGAGGATGTGATTTTCCATGCAAATTTTAGTGATTTCTGATACGCATTTGCCTGATTTTTCAAATTCGGAAGAAAAATCATATGATATGGATTCTTTTACGATTTTTCCGGAAATATTGCGTCAAAAAATAAAGGAAGCCGACATCATTATTCATGCCGGCGATTTTGAATCCGACGACGCGTACGCTCTCTTTAAAAAAACGGGAAAGCTGAAAGCGGTTTTCGGCAACCGCGATACGAAAAAAATTCAAAATACATTGCCGGAAAAATTGATTTTTGAGCAATGCGGAATCAAGTTCGGAGTCGTTCACGAAGCCGGCGTCTCTTTAAACGATAACACAGCGCGCTGGTATATATTAAAAGAAATGGATGTCGACGTTTTAATTTACGGCCATATTCACACGCCGTCCATTGACAAGTACGATGAAAAATTCCTCATTTGCCCGGGCTCACCGACAAAAGCGCGCATGTCAGAACCCTCCGTTGCGGAAATTATAATTGACGAAACGAAAGGAAAAATCAAAGAAATCAAAATCATTCCCGTCGGCCAAGCCGCCTGCGGTTATTTAAAATTCCAAGAGGAGTTGGAAAATAAAAAATAAACAAATAAATAAATGAATAAAAAATAAATAAAAAAATAAATAAAAAAATAAATAAAAATAATAAAAATAATAAAAAAAATTAATCAGTCGAAATAAAAACAGACAAAAAAATAAATTAAACGAAAAAAATGTCAGACGATAAAATCATTGCGGCTCCGGAAACTTCAGGAGAGCATATCCGAGATGAAAATGTTTTTACCACCCTCGGCGGTTCCGAGCCGGGATACCAGTGGGTAACGCTCGACTTTAAGAAGGATGAAAAAGCGGATATCAAAAAAGAGACGTCAAACGAACTTCAATCTCTTGGCGAAAAATCCCCGTTCGGCCTTTTGATTCAAATTCAAATCAAAGAAGACTTGGCGTCCTTTTTTTCGGATTCCAAAACGGCTCAAAAAGAAGATTTGGAAGCCGTCGTTGAAAAAAAAATCGGGGATTTTTTTAATTTAATTTCAGGCGTTTCTCACGAGCACACACGAGATCAAATTGAAATCAAAATCAGCAAAGATGCCGTCACCAACGGTTTGACTTTTGAAAAAATAAAAATTTTTCTTCGGGAACAAATAACGGAAGAGTTTTCATTTATCAAAGAGGTTTGGATTCAAATTCAAACGGATATAAAAGCCGTTAACGACGGATTAAAAAAAGCGCGGCGGGCCTACAAGAAAAGGGACGAGCGCTCATTATTGATGCACGATGAGAGTGTCGATTGTTTTTACGGTTGCAAAATTTGCCAAATCAGCAGCCCGGCTCATGTTTGCGTCATCACGCCGGACCACCCGTCCGTTTGCGGAACGATTAATTGGTTTGAAGCCGCCGCATCCTGTTTGGCAAATCCGGACGGCCCGATTTTTGAAATCCGAAAAGGGGATTTGCTGGATGGGCGGGGCGGGGAGTACGACGGCGTGAATCAAGCGGTTTTTAAAAGCAGCGGATTTGAAAATGAAAAAATCCAATTGTATTCGTTGTTGGATAATCCGCACACAACTGGCTCCGTTTTTGAAATCATCGCGTTTTGGATTCCGGAATTGGAAGGAATCGGATTAATCGACCGAGCTTCAAAAATACCGAGCGTGAATTGTTTGACATTTGAAGAAATGATGATTTTTACCGGATACGGTCAGCAAATTTCCGGATTTTCGGGTGTCGGTGAAACGTATTTATTATCGGAGAAATTTTTCCAAAAAGAAGGCGGTTTAAAAAACGTGATTTGGATGTCAAGCGCTTTAAAAAACCGATTCGTTCAAAAATTAGAAGACGGAAATGAAAAAAAGGAAGAATTGCTCAAACGCTTGAAACAGATTCCGACGGAAAACGAAGCCCGGAATTTGAAAGAGCTTGAGAAATGGAAAAATGGGAATTAATCATAAAAAACTGAACATGAAATATTAGCATAAAAAACTGAACATGAAATATTAGCATAAAAAGTTGAACATGAAATATTAGCATAAAAAGTTGAACATGAAATATTGAGCATGAAAAAGTTAAACATGAAATATTGAACATAAATATAGAGCATGAAAAACTAAATAAGCGTAAAAGATATGGTAAACCGAATTATGACGCGTCAAATAAAATATTCCGATTTGGAAAAACTCTTCGGGTTGCTCAAAAAAGACAAACCGGAGGAGTTTTCAGATTTTGATTTATCCAAAGCCAAAGGAGATGAAAAAGAGCTGTTGGCACAATTTTCTCAAATTTCAAGACGGCTCGGCTGTGAAACGGACGATGAGATACGGGAATTGCTGAAAAGCAGGGGAATCGTATTCGATGAGGAAATTTTCTCAAAAGTTCGTGTTTCCGAGTTTCCTCAATTCAACCGGCCGATTCAAGAAATCGTTCTCGGCGCCGATTCCAAAAACGGCGGCACACGGAAAAAAACATGGACGATTGGCGGCGAGACGACAATGCCTTATTTTTTTAACGCGCCGATGAAAAATATCAACCGCGTGACGATGGACGTTTTTGATATGCCGATCGGCCTGGCCAAATCCGTTCGTTCCAACTATGAAGACGTTTTGGATGATCCCGCCGCCTGGGCCAAAAAAGCCGTCAACGAATTCGGCGCGGATATGATTACGATTCATTTGGTGTCAACCGACCCCGCGATAAAAGATACGTCCGCAAAAGAAGCCGCAAAAACCGTTGAGGAAATATTGCAGGCCGTCTCCGTTCCGATTGTGATTGGTGGCAGCGGAAATCCGGAAAAAGACCCCGAAGTTTTAGAAAAAGCGGCCGAAGCGGCCGAGGGTGAACGCGTCGTGATTGCGTCGGCCAATTTGAATATGGATTATAAACGCGTCGGAGAAGCGGCAAGAAAATACGGACATGTCATATTGTCCTGGACGCAAATGGATATCAACGCGCAAAAAGAGTTGAACAGAAAACTGTTTCGCCAATGCGGCATTGAAAAAGACGGCCTGATCATGGACCCAACCACTGCGGCGCTCGGCTACGGTTTAGATTACGCATACTCCAATATGGAGCGCATTCGAATGGCCGGTTTATCAGGCGACTCCGAATTGGCTTATCCGCTGTCCTCTGGAACGACCAACGCGTGGGGGGCGCGCGAAGCGTGGATGATTCATTCCCCGCAGGAGCAGGATTCGGATTGGGGAGACCGGGAGTATCGCGGACCGATTTGGGAAATAATTACCGGAATGACGCTTTCGCTTGCCGGAAACGATTTGTTTATGATGATGCACCCGAGAGCCGTTTTATTTTTAAAGGAATTTACGAGCATTTTGGCCAACACGTCCGCAGTTGAGGAAAAATCTGATTACGACGCGTGGTTGACGGGGGTTTACTGATGGCGAAACAAATCAGTCCGTTGACGATTTATCCGTTTTTGCCCGAGGAGTGCGAATTGCTTTTCGGGATGGGAAAAATGGCGGTGGCCACACAGTTGGCCGGGCGAAAAATAAAAGTCCGAGACATTCGAGAAATTTATGAAAAATTGCCGCCGGAATTTATTGAAAAATACGAAAAGCTCGCCGACCTTTTAAGTCCGGCGATTCGTGAAATTGAAATTGGCGTCGGGGATAAAAAAGTCATCGTCGGGGGCGACGACGTGATGTTTCGGCACACCCTGTCCTTTTACAACAAACCGCCGATTGCCATTGACGTTTGGGACACGATGACGGACGCCGAATTGAAAGAGCGCGTCAAAGAAATCGCGTCGTTTCAGAAGTTTTATGTCGGCGCGTACCTTTATTTGGATATGGTGGCCGTTCGTTCCGTTTCTTTGAATCCGGAAACGTTTCAAAAAACGGTTGAAAAGGTGATTGAGAAAACGAATCTCCCTTTAATTTTGTGTACAAAAGATCCGCTCGTCATGCGCGCGGGACTCGAGGCGGCAAAAAATCAAAATCCGCTGATGTATGCGTGCGACTTCTCCAATCGAGAGGAGATGACGGCTTTGGCGTTGGAATTTGACGTGCCGGTTGTTTTGTCGGCGGCCGGGAATTTGGAGGAATTGAAATCGCTTTCCGCAGCGCTTCAAAAAGACGGCGTCACAAAAATCGTACTGGACCCGGGAACCGCGGCGTACGGCCCGGAATTTCAAAAGACGTTTCAAAATTTTGTCAAACTCAGAAAAGCCGGAATGGACGGCGATAAAGATTTGGCTTTTCCGCTCATTGCGCTTCCGATTGCCGCCAGAGCCGGAAGCAAACGTGAAGCCTCTTGCAAAACATTGCCATCCGACATCATCGAGGATTATTATGAAACTATCGCCGCTTCGTCTTTAACGGTTCGCTATGCGGATTTGATGATTCTTCACGGACTGAAAGGGCATGAGCTGTTGCCGATTGTTCACGTCACCGATATGATTTATACCGACCCGAGAACGCCTTCTTCCGTTGAGCCGAAAATGTACATGGTCGGAAATCCAGATGCGGAGTCGCCGGTTTTGTTTACGACCAATTTCGCTTTGACGTATTATACCGTGGAAAGCGATTTGGAATCGGCCGGTATCAGCGGGTATTTGTTGGCGGTCAATACGGGGGGCCTCGGCGTGGAAGCGGCGGTTGCCGGCGGGCAATTGACGGCCGATGTGATTTTAAAAGAATTTGAAAAAGCGCAGTTCAGCTTTAAGGACACGGCGTATCAAACGCTTGTTTTGCCGGGCCTTGCCGCGCGTTTGCAAAGCGGTATTGAAAAAGCGGGAATGAACGCGATTGTCGGGCCGATGGATTCGGGCCGGCTGGCGAAATGGCTGGAAGAGAACTGGCCGCCGAAAAGGAAATAAAAATAGAAACGGGTTTAAAAAATTATGACAGAAAAAGAAAATAAAACGAATCCTTCTCAAGCCTCTTTTAAAACCGTTTGTCCCGAGTGCGGCAAAGAGACGGACCGGATTGTCAAAAATGTTTGCTCGGAGTGTTTCGGGAAAAGATTGAAATTATTCGAATTGCCGGAAGTTTTGCACGCGCGCATTTGCCAGCGTTGCGGCGCGCATTATTACAAAAGCCGATGGGACGATTTGGGAACGCCCGAAGAAGTGGCGGTGCTGGCAGCGGAAGAGCATCTCGGCATTTCGGATGTGATTGAGAATGTGACAATCGGAATGCATCCGCACGCGCGTTCGCCGTACATTTTTGATGTGCTGGTGGATGTGGAGGGCGATGTTGACGGAGTGACTTATTATCAGGACGGCAAAGTGGAGGTGCGCATTAAGAGAGAGGCGTGCGAAATGTGCAGTCGCCGCGCCGGCGGTTATTTTGAAGGCATCATTCAAATCCGCGCCAACCATCGTATTCCGTTAAAAGAAGAAATCGTTCGATGTTTGAAAATGACGGAAGAAGCCATGTTGGCACAGTTAAAAAAAGGAGATAAGTTGGCGTTTGTTACGGATACCATGACGTTTAAAGACGGCGCCGACGTTTATATCGGTTCGGCGAAAGCCGGGCGCCACGTTTGTAAACATATTATTGAGCGAGCGGGTGGAACGGTCACCGAGTCGTTTACATTGGCCGGCATGAAGGACGGGCGGGAAATTTATCGAACGACTTTTGCGCTGAAGCTGCCGGAATTTAAAAAAGGCGATGTCGTTTTCTTTGAAGACAAAGTGATTGAGATTAAAAACTGCGGCAAACGCGTCACCGGATTGAATTTGATGAATTCGTCCAATTTTTTCATCGACGGAGAACATTTCAAGGACGCGAAGCTGCTTGGAAATATCGAGGAAGCGAAAGAAACCGTTTTGGTCGCCATTGAAGAGCACGGAATTCAAGTGCTGGATCCGGAAACGTTTGAGACGGTGACGATTCAAAAACCGATGGGTTTTAACGCGCTTCCCGGAAGCGAAATTAAAGTTTTAAAAACGAAATACGGTCTTTTTGCATTGTAAGGCAAAGATATAAAAGCTAAAACAACACAGTGGATTCAAATTCAAGAACGTAATAAAAACGATATCGGATAAAAATTATAAGAAATATTGTAAGAATTCCAATAAATATAATAAAATATAAAATCAAAATGAGGTAAGCGATTTGATTAATTTAGAAGATCCCTTAATTCGCGGATATCTTCTTCGTTTAATCGGAGAAGACGGTATCACGCTGATTCAAAAAATGCCGGACGAAGAAGTCACGGACGAAGAAATTTGCAACATACTCAACCCGCGCCGAGCGGTTGTCAAAGCGGCGGAAGAAAATGTCAAAAAATTAAATGCGGAAATCAAAGCGGCCAAAGAAAAAGGGGAAGAAACGAAAGCCCTGGAAAAGGATTTAAAAGCCGCGCAAGAAGAAGTCGCGACCGCCAAAGAAAACATAAAGGACGAGGATGAAATTACGTTAAATGTGGTTCGTAAAATTTTATTTATTCTTTATGAAAACAAATTTACGATTTGCCATCGCGAAAGAGATGCCAACAGCGGATGGTTAACATTTCGCTGGATGATTAATATGGATGCCATATATCATCAAATCGAGCGCGAAAAGAAGAAGCTTTACCGCAATTTGATGAAACGAAAAGAGTACGAGGACAATAATATTTTTTACGTTTGCCCTCAAAACTGCATTCGTTTCGTTTTTGACGAAGCCACAGAAACCGAGTTCCTCTGCCCGCTTTGCGGAGAAGATTTGGTTTTTCAAGACAACGAATTGTTTAAAGAGCTTTTGGACAAAAGAATTGAAGAGTTCAAAGAGCCCGCTTAAACTTTAAAATGAAAAGAAGAAAAAATAAAAACGAAGAAAAAACAAAAAAAATAAAAACGAAGAAAAAACAAAAAAAATAAAAACGAAGAAAAAACAAAAAAAAATGAAAATGAAGAAAAAACAAAAAAAATAAAAACGAAGAAAAGAAAATAAAGAAGAAAAAGGCCGAAAAATTAAATCGGCCGCCTTATTTTGGAGCTTTCCGATGATATCCAGAGAAGAAGCCCTTTTGATTTTAAAAAAAGAGGGGTGCGATGAAAAGGTCATTTTACATTGCGCTCTTGTTTCCGATGTGGCCGTTGAGCTGGCGGAAAAAAACATAAAAATGGGACGAGACGTCGATATAAAGTTGGTTGAAATCGGCGCTTTGTTGCATGATTTGGGACGCGCCAAAACGCACTCCATGGAGCACGGTGTAATCGGCGCGAAACTGGCGGAAAAATACGATTTGGACGAATCCGTCATTGAAATCATTAAAAAACATATCGGTGCGGGGATTACAAAAGAAGAAGCCGTTTATTTTGATCTGCCCGACGGGGATTATATCCCGAGAACCTGGGAAGAGAAAATCGTCGCCCATGCCGATAACATGGTCAAAGGCAGCAAAAGAATCACGCTGAAAAAAAGAAACAAATTACTCAAAGAATTCGGCGTCGACAAAGAAATAAGAGACCGAATCAAAGCGCTGGCTTACGAAGTCGACCCGGACCTTTTAGAATGCGAAGAATCGGAATCATAACCGAATCATAATTTTCATTTTTGACGCGAAACGGGAAACGTCGCCGCGGCAAAAACATGCCGCTCCAAACAGCGAAATAGATATATTATTTTTCAAAAACGAAAAAAACTGTTTTTTTTTGAGAATGGTGTGAATCCGCAAATTTCCGATTATTTTTTATTCGCAACGCTTACAAAAAAATCGAAAATGAGCGATCGTATTTGTGGTTTTCAATAAAGTTCCTCAAATACAGCCCGAAAAAGTTTTTCCGCGGATGCCCTGTCCTTTTTCCAAAAGGAATACGACGAAAACCGGAAAAAAAGAAGAAATTATTTTTCAATAAAGTTCCTCAAATACAGCCCGAAAAAGTTTTTCCGCGGATGCCCTGCCCTGTTTCCAAAAGGAATACGACAAAAAACCAAAAAAAAAGATAAAATGAAAATAAATAGAGAAATACTCCGTTTTTCACTTTTATAAAAATAACCCGTTTTATCTGTTTCTCGGTCACATTTTTTTAAAAAGGAATGTATTTTTATTCTCGCTTTTCACGTTCATCCTTTTTTTTAGAATCTTCTAATCCCTTTCGAACACCTTCTTGAGAAGCGGTTTTAATAATGCTCATGATAGCAAATATCATTCCAAAAAATAATAACAAAACGATAAAAAGTCCGATAAAAAATCTAATAATTTCTACAATTTCAATCATTAAATCACCACTTAAAAAATAAAAAATAAAGTGCATTTAAATATTTTATCATTAATCAAGGTCCGGGATTATATCCAATACACATAAAAATGAGACACAATATGCTTAAAACATTAATTTTTATTTTTAATACCACCACTTTTATATTAAATAACTATTTATATCTAAAAATCAAAGATAGAAGTGAATTGCGATAAGGTAATTCACTCACGTCTAAGCATTCCATTTGATAACTCTGAATTGTCAAATGGAATGGTGAGTTATTCTTTTTCTCAAAAAAATATCTCACACAATAATAACGATTTTACAACGTCATATAAATATATCTGTTTTTGAATCAAGTCATTTTTTAAAAAATAAAAAATAAAAAGAATCGCAATAAACACGAATTTATATGATTTTTTATTACAATCGATTCATCAGATCAATAATGTTTTTTATTTTTCGGAATAACAGCGGACAGGGATTGTAACAAAAAACACGTCGCGTAAAGAACGAAAATGCCGGTCGTTTTTAAAAATAAAAATGAAATCATTTTATGGATATTTTATTTCAATTTGTGATTTGTGAAAGTTGCCTTAAAACGATAAATAAATAGGACAAAAAGAATCCAAAACCTGTTGAAGTTTAAGGAAAATATATATACATCAAAAAGGATTATGCTGTAAATACATGTGTGCCGAATCAGAGAACTTTTTTGAAATCGGCGTTTGTTTCTGATAATAAAAATACAATCGTGAAAATCGTAGAGGATTGAAAGGATTGTAAAGCCAAAAACGGCAATTTGTTTTGTGTTTTTAAAATTTATTAAAACTTGATTTTAAAAAATCCCGCGGATGAACGGGGAAATTATTAAATTATAATTTCGGGAACAGTTTTATCAATTTTTAAAAATCATACAAATTAAAACAAGTTTACACAAGGTTATACAAATTCATACAAAGTTATACAAATTAATACAAAGCTATACAAATTCATACAAAGTTATACAAATTTACACAAATTTTATACAAATTAAAACAAGTTTACACAATTTATAAACTTCATTAAAAAAAGGAATTAAGGATTATGGAACAGCAAATTTTAAAAGGAACGACAACGGTCGGAGTTATTTGCACGGACGGCATTGTTCTTGCCAGTGAAAAGCGCGCAACGATGGGACACTTTATCGCAAGCCGAGAAGCTAAAAAAGTGTATCAGCTGGGAGATACAATCGGATTGACCATTGCCGGATCCGTCGGCGACGCACAACAAATTGTCCGCGCCATGACGGTTGAATCCAAACTTTATGAAATGAGAAGAAAGGAATCCGTCACAATCAAAGGGTTGACGACCATGCTTTCAAACACTTTGAATTCCAACAGATATTATCCGTACGGCGTTCAACTCTTAATCGGCGGCGTCGATAAAAACGGCCCGTCTTTGTACTCCTTAGACGCGATGGGCGGAATCATTGAAGAAACGAAAGCGGTTTCAACCGGTTCCGGCTCTCCGATTGCGTACGGTGTTTTAGAAGATCATTACAGAGACGAAATGACGGTGGACGACGGCGCTCACCTCGCGATTCGCGCTCTTCACAACGCGATGAAAAGGGATTCCGCGTCCGGCGACGCGATCAGCGTTGTAAAAATATCCGGCGGCAAATTTAAACGCATGGATGAAGAAGAAATCGACGAATACAGAAAAACATTGAACTGAGTTCTTTGTTTTACTTTTACTTTTATACTTTTTGTGTTTTTATTTCAATTTATGAACAAAATTCAATCGTGATGGTTATTCCATTGCGAAATAACATTTTTTGAGTGAACTGCGAAACGATTCGCGCCGAAGAAAAAATTCGGTATTGTGTTTCAACCTTTAAAGAAACGTCATAAATTATTTTCAATTTTAAAAACTCAAAAATTTCGTAATTACATATATTTTAAAAAGGACGATAAAAATGGCAATAGATGACGTTTTAGCAGATATCCAAAGTAAAATCGAAAAAAACCTTCCGGAGGGCGTCACCTTTTCGGGCGTTAATTTCGAGGGACCGCAGTTGGTTCTTTACACAGAGGATCCGAGAAAATTTGCGGACGACGGAAATATTATCCGAAATTTGGCAAAAGTGTTGAGAATCCGAATCGCGGTCAGACCGGATCCGAAAGTTTTGGCGGAGCCCGAAAAATCCATTGAAATCATTCATAAAATTGTTCCGGCGGATTCCGTGATTTCAAACTGTTATTTTGACCCGGATTCCGGAGAAGTCATCATCGAAGCCGAAAAGCCGGGTTTGGTCATCGGAAAACACGGCGATACGCTTCGTGAAATCACAAAAGAAATCGGGTGGATTCCAAAAGTCGCCCGAACCCCGCCGATTAAATCCAAAACCGTGAAAAATGTGCGCGACTTTATGAGAAACAACCTCAAAGAAAGAAAAGAAATTTTAAAAGATATCGGACGAAAAATTCATCAGGAATGCACACACCCCGACCAGTGGATTCGTGTCACAAGTCTCGGCGGCAGTTTGGAAGTCGGCCGAAGCTGTTACCTCCTCTCCACACCCGAATCCAAAATAATGATTGACTGCGGCGTCAATTTAGGCGCGGAAGACAAAACGCCTTATCTTTACGTTCCGGAAGTCAACCAATTCAGTGAATTAGACGCAATCGTTTTAACCCACGCCCACATGGACCACCAAGGATTAATCCCGCTTCTTTACAAATACGGATATAACGGTCCCGTTTATTGTACGCCGCCGACAAGAGACATGACGGTTTTGCTTCAATTGGACTATGTGGACGTCGCATCAAAGGAAGGAAAAAAAGTGCCCTACGACGCCTCGCACATTCAAAGAGAATTGCTTCATATGATTCCGTTGGATTATGAAGAAGTGACCGATATCGCTCCGGATATGAAATTGACGTTTCACAACGCCGGACATATTATCGGCTCGGCCATTGCGCACTTCCATATCGGAGACGGTCTTCATAACATCGTTTTTACGGGCGATTACAAGTATGAAAGAACGCGCCTTTTTGATCCGGCCGTCAATCGTTTCCCGCGTGTTGAAACCGTGGTTACGGAAGCCACTTACGGCAACAACAACGGATATCAAACGCCTCTTCGGGATGCGGAAAAGAATTTGCAAAAAATCATTCGCGAAACCATAAAACGCGGTGGCGCCGTTTTGATTCCGGCTTTTGCCGTCGGGCGCAGTCAAGAAGTTATGATTGTGTTGGAAGAGGCCATTCGAAAAGGATTCATTCCCAATGTGCCGGTTTATTTGGACGGGATGATTTGGGAAGCGACCGCTATTCACGCGACGCACCCCGAATATTTAAACAGCGAATTGAAAAAGCAGATATTCCAAAAAGGACAAAATCCGTTCTTATCGGAATCTTTCAGACAAGTGGATTCCAAAGAGATGCGCGATAAAATTTTGGAAGAGCCGCATCCCTGCGTGATTATCGCAACGTCGGGTATGATGACGGGCGGCCCGGTGATGAGTTATTTCAATAAATTGGCTCCGGATGAGCGCAATTCTCTTGTTTTTGTCGGATACCAAGCGGACGGAACCATCGGCCGCCGCCTTCAAAAAGGATGGTCTGAAATCGCCGTCGGAAATAACGCCACCGTCAAAGTCAATCTGAGCGTTGAGACCATCGACGGTTTTTCCGGGCACTCCGACATTCGCCAGCTTCATGAATATTTCCGAAAAATGCAGCCCAAACCGGAAAAAATATTCACGATTCACGGAGATGAAAAGTCCTGCACCGAATTGGCGGACTCTCTTCGAAAGAAAAATAGAATCGAATGCAAACCGCTTGTGAATTTAGAAACATTCCGGCTTTTGTAATGAAGTTTAGATTTAAATTTTTAAACAAATTGAGGGTGGGTATGCAACCGGATGAGAGCGGGTCTTACAGTCGTTTTTTGACGAACGGTTGTCTTTGTTGTCGCAAAGGCGCGAAGATGGTTTTGTTTGTAACGGGCGTTTGTCATAAGGATTGCTTTTTTTGTCCGCTTTCCGAGGACCGCAAAAATAAGGATGTGATTTTTGCAAACGAGCGCGCCGTTTATTCCGATTCCGACGTTTTGGATGAAGCGCATTCCATGAGCGCGGAAGGAACGGGAATAACGGGTGGGGAACCGCTTCTTGAAACGGGTCGTGTTTTGCATTACATTCGTCTTTTAAAAGAAGAATTCGGAAACGCGCATCATATTCATCTTTATACGGCAACGGCGCCGAATGAGAAAATGATTAAGGATTTGGCCGGCGCCGGATTGGATGAGATTCGTTTTCATCCGCCGGTTGAGCTTTGGAAAAAACTGGACGGCTCGGCGTATGAAAAGTCTTTAAGGGCGGCTTAGAAAAACGGCATTTGCGCGGGCTTTGAAATTCCTGCAATGGATGGCGCCGTGTTTGTCGCGGATTTTGTGAAAAGAGTCGGCGGTTTTTTAAATTTAAATGAGCTTGAATTTTCCGACACGAATGCGACGGAGTTGAAAAAACGCGGCTATGTTTTAAAGGACAATGAGTCCAATACGGTGAAAGGCTCTGCCGAAATTGCCAAAAAAGTGTTTGACGGTTTTGATTGTCAAACCCGATTGAATTTTTGCTCTTCCCGATATAAAGACGCCGTTCAACTTCGACTTCGTCTTCTAAGAACAGCGCAAAGTTATGCGCGCCCGTTTGATGAAATCACACCGGACGGGACAATTCTTTTCGGGAAAATTAAAGTAAAAGCGCAGGAGATAGATTTTATTACAGAATTATTCGAAAAATATGAGCTGCCGGAAGAATCTTATTTTGTAAACGTTGAGAAAAATATAATTGAAACCGCAGCCGGTATCGCCGAAGAGCTGTCAATGATATTCAATGAAGAAGAGTTTGAAGAACCAAAAGATATTCAGATTTGGATCATTGAACAATATCCATTTACGGACGGATTTGTTGTTGACAGCGAGCGAATTTACTGATATAAATAGATTGCGCGTAAAAATTTATAAAGGATAAATCTGTATAATGCACAGTTGATTTTGAGTATTCTTAAGCGGTTTTTTAATATACAAAAAAACGCAAGTCAAAAACAAAAACGGATTATACAAAATCATAAAAAATTTGATTCAAATTGTAAACGGAATTTATGATTTGAAGAAAATTTGACGAGGAAATTTCAAAACGCTTTTTATATGGCAAAACAAGTGAGGGTACTTGTTGCGTTTTAAAAAGACTCGACTTGAAAAACAGCAAAAACAAGAAAAACGAATCAAAAAAAAATATAAAATATCAAAGGCTGTTTATTCAATAAACAAAAGGGATAGAGGGTGTTAGGGCTGCAGTCAACAGAAGAAAGAGTCAGAGAAAGATTAGAGAAATATCTGTCAAGAGATGAAAACGGTATCAGAAAAATTGTATTGAATTTGTTTATTACAGGTGACAAATTTACGACAGGCGATGTTTACAAGCATTTGGAACAAGAATGCTGCGAAGTCAGTTACAGAGGCGTTTCCGCAATGGTCGGTTTAATGAATACGCGCCTTGGCATACTCAGCATAAACGTCACGGGCGACCACAACATCTACTCCTTAAAAGACGATTACAAACCCGTTGTGGAATCAATTTTAACGCATACCGCCCAATAAAAACAAAAAATGAAATTCGCTTATGATTTTCATTTAAATTTTATTTTTACTTTTTTGTCTTTTTTAATCTAAATAAATCAATAATTACCGGCTTACTTTTTTCATCCCGTCCGCCGATAAATTCGTTGCGATCGCATTTTTAACAGAGCGAATTCGTCGGATTTAGGATTTGAGCGCATCGTATAAAATGATTAAATGATGAATTTCGCGGTTGTTAAAGGATGAAAGTCTTGATTGTAAACAGGATTTAATGATTGGCAAGTATTTGATTTTTTTCACGGTTTTTAATAACTTTTTAATCTTTTAACGCCAATCATCATTTATGCGGCAAATCAATCAAAAGAAAAATCCGAGATCGTTTCTTTATTCTGTCAAACATGTCCCAAAACATGTCGCTTTTATTATGGACGGGAATCGCCGCTTCGCTCAAAGAATGGGAAAAGAATCCGCGTGGGGACATTCCATGGGCGTTGAGACGGTAAAAAATATTCTTCACTGGACGTATTTGTCAAAAGTAAAGCATATAACGATTTACGCGTTTTCAACCGAGAATTTTAAGAGAGAAGCTTCTGAAATCGACAGTATTTTCAGCCTTTTGGAAAAAATGCTTTTGAAATTATCGAATGACCCGAAAATCCGATCCAAAGGAATTAAAATTCAAATGATTGGAGAAACAAATTATTTGCCCCCAAAAACGCTTGAAATTCTCAAAGAATTGGAGAAAAAAACGCGGCGCCATGAGAAGATGTGTTTAAACATCGCGTTGGCCTACGGCGGTCAAGACGACATCGCGCAAGCTTTTGAAAAAATCGCGGCGTCAAACGCTTTCAACAAACCGTATGATGAATTTATATCAAACGATGAAATTTCCAAGCATTTATTTCCGTTCTCAAATGAAACCGTTCCCGACGTTGATTTATTGATTCGGACGGGAGACGAACATCGCACCTCCAATTTTTTACCCTGGCAAGCCAACGGCAACAACGCCTTTGTGTGCTATTATAAAAAAACGTGGCCGGAATTCACGTTTAAAGATCTTTATTACATATTGAGAAAATACCAAAGCGCCGAAGAAAAAAGAAAAAAAACGGAAGAAAAAAGGAGGAGAGACATAGAAAAGGTTTTGGAGAACAAAAATGAGTGAATAAAAAAAACGATAAAGAGAAGAGTAAAAACAATAAAACAAAAAAATAAAACAAAAAAATAAAACAAAAAAATAAAACAAAAAAATAAAACAAAAAAATAAAATAAATATGAAACAAATATAAAACAAATATAAAACAAATGAAAAGAAAAAATCAAAAAACAAGAACAGAAAATGAAAAAAACGAATGAAAAAATTATTCATCCGTTTCGCTTTCTTTGACGACCAAAATTTTATCCGGCTCGCGGCTGTCTTTTTGGACGCAGTTGCTGTTTTCTTGGCAATATAAAATTTCGTCGATGGATTCCGCCGTGATTAATTCTCCGGGAATGCAAATCGGAATGCCGGGGGGATAAATCATAACGGCTTCCGCGGCGATGCGCCCGATGGCTTCTCCGATGCCGACGGAAACTTTATCGGCGTAAAAAGCTTGCCTCGGAGACATGATTTGAGGGGGGACGTAAACGATTTCTTCGGGGATGTCCAACAAATCGTATTTGCCGTAATACGTATCGGAAAGGTCTCTAAAGGCGTCTGCCAATTTCCAAACCGTTTCTTTCGTATCCCCGACACCGATTACGGCAAGGACTAAATTGGGCTCTGCCAATTCCATTTGAATCCCGTATTTTTCAAACATGATATCGTAAACATCAAAACCGTCCAATCCGAGTTTTGTGATGTTGATGACGATTTTTGTCGGGTCGTAAGTCATGAAAGGAACGCCCCCGCTTTCATCCAAAACCGAAAGCCCGGGAATTTTTGAAATTTCTTTTTTCATTTTTTTACATTCGTGAACCAATTCTCCGAAAATCTCCTCCCCTTGCGTTGCCAAAAGTTTTCGGGAGGATTCTAAAGAGGCCATCAGCAGATAACTCGGGCTGGTCGTGTGAAACATCAAAACGCGTTTTTTAATGGAATGATACTTCACCAATCCCTCGTTGTGAAGAAGCATCGCGCTTTGAGTAAGAGAGCCGCCGGTTTTGTGCGTGCTCGCGACGACTAAGTCCGCGCCGAGTTCGGCGGCCGATTTGGGAAGGGAGGAGGAAAAGGAAAAATGCGCGCCGTGCGCTTGGTCGACCATGACGACAATATCTTTGCTGTGCGCGTAATTGATAATGCGCTCCAAATCCGCGCAAGCGCCGTAATATGTCGGGTACACCAAAAACAACGCTTTTGCGTCCGGATTCTCCTCGACGTATTTTTCAATCGTTTGAAGCGTCATGCAACTGGTGATTCCAAAATTTTGGTTGATTTCCGGCTCCATGAAAATCGGAACAGCTCCCGAAAGAATCAACGCGTTTGTGACGGATTTATGAGCGTTTCTCGGGATTAAAATTTTTTCGCCGTCGTAACAAACCGTCATAATCATAATATGAACGCCGCTGCTGCTTCCGTTGACCAAATAAAAGGCGTTGTCCGCTTTGTAAGCTTCGGCCGCCAATTCCAACGACTGTTTGACGACACCTTTGGGTTGTGAAAAAGTATCCAATCCAATCGGCGCATTCACATCCATTAAAAAAACGTCTTTGCCGACCAGCTTTTGGAAATCGTCTTCTCGAATTCCTCTTTTATGGCCGGGGACATCGTATGACGTGATTTTTTTCTTATCATAATCACGCAATGCATCAATTATAGGAGTCGCATTTTGGTCCATCTACAATTATAACCTCTGACATTTTCAACAAAAAAAATAAAACGGCAAGATAAAAAAACATGAAAAATAAATTTTTTTCGATACCTGCTTTCCCCTTTTTACCGTCAAAACAAATTTTAACAAAACAATAACAAAACATCAATATTTAAAACTAGTCCTTCTTATTCAAAAGAGACGGCAAAAATTAATATGATTTTGAAATCTATTCATTCAAAGAAAAAGAACGTATAAACCGAATGATTTTAAAAAATCAAATAAATTCATAAAGAGATAAAAATAATAAATAATTATAAAATAAATAGATAAATAAAAATGAATAATAAAATAACGGACAAATAAATAAAAATAAGAACTAAAAAAAGAAATTTGAAGAATAAATAACATAAAAGAGAAGGAGCACTAAAAATGGTATGTTTATTTTGTAAAATTGCCGCCGGGGAAATTCCGTGCTTAAAAGTATACGAAGACGAAAATACGATAGCGTTTTTGGATATTTCCCCTTGCGCGGACGGTCACACCTTGGTTATTCCAAAAAAACATTCGGATGCGTTTGTCGAAATGCCGCCCGAGGATGCCGGAAATTTGTTTAAAGCGGTGAATCGGGTTTCGGCTCAAATCCTGGACAAAATGGAAAATATAACGGGATTAACCATCGGAATGAACACTTACGCTTCCGCCGGCCAAACGGTCATGCATACGCATGTTCATATTTTCCCGCGCTTTGAAAACGACGGCGGCGGAACAACGCATTCCATCGTCAACTCGGCCGAATCATCCGATCCCGAATACATAAAAAAGATTTGGGAAAAATTAACAAAATAATTCAAACGGATTCAAAATCAAACGAATGAATTCAAACGGATTCAAAATCAAACGAATGAATTCAAACGGATTCAAAATCAAACGAATGAATTCAAACGGATTGAAATGAATTAAAAATAATTCAAAAAAAATAAAAACAACCTTAAAATCAACCTTAAAAGCAAAAATAATCTAACGGTAACGACAATCCAGGCCGCAAAAATAATCCGATCCGTAAAAAACACGAACGGTAAAACAATCCGAACAACGGGAGTGAAAAAATTGAAAGAGAATCAAACGATGGGAAAATACTTTGGCGTTTGCGCTTCATTTCATCATTCCAAAGCGTGTCTTTGTAAAAATTGCCGATTGCGCCCCGAATACGGAAATATCATGTATTGCGCAAAGGGGCGTTGTCCGACATACGGTTCGGGGGATGAAAACGGGATTGTCGGAACGATTTTTGCGCCGGTCGCAAAAGAAAGTCTCGTTTGTTTGTGTTCGGATTGTTTTGTGTATAAACAATTCGCGATGGCGGGTTTAAATTTTTGCGAACCGGATTGAGCGGTTTTAAAATCTCATAAAATGATGAAAACTCGATGACGTTTGAAAAAAGGTTTGGGAAAAGATATGAATCGAAAAGACAAAAACGAATCAAAGACTCCGTGTTTACGACAAAGCGCCCGATACGACAGGCAAAAAACGCTTCTCGGAGAGGAGGGACAAGAAAAATTATCCCGTGCGTCCGTTTTTATTGCCGGCGCCGGCGGTCTCGGGTCTCCCGTCGCCACGTATTTGGCGGCGGCGGGGGTCGGAAAAATTGTTTTGTTGGATTGCGATACGGTGGAGCGGACGAATTTAAACCGCCAGTTTTTACATCACGAAAAAGACATCGGAAAAGAAAAAGCGATTTCCGGCGCGGAAAAATTAAATTCGTTTAATCCCGAAATTCAAATCATGCCTGTTGTCGCGCGTTTGGAAAAAGAAAATATAAGCGAATTGGCGGGGGAATGTCAAATTATTGTCGACGCGCTGGACAACAACGAAACGCGCCGCTTGCTTGCCGCTTACGCGTTTGATTCCCAAAAACCTTACATCCACGCCGCCGTTTCGGGTTTTCAAGGGCAATTGGCATCGTTTTATCCGGAAGGCGGACCGTGTTTCTTTTGCGCGTTTCCCGAATCGGAGGAGGAAACGAAAAGCGATGCAAAAAATGAAGATACGGATTTTCCGATTATCGGCGCAACGGCCGGAATCATCGGCGCCATGCAAGCCAACGAAGTCATAAAATATATTTCGTCGGGAAAGAAAAGCATCGGAAAATTGTTTGTATGGGACGGAAAAAACAATTTTTTTGATGAAATCGAAATTGAAAAAGAGAAAAGCTGTCCGATTTGCGGCCGCTTAGAAAATGAAAAGAGAAAAGAATAAAAAAAATAAAGAACCCCGTTCAAACAAAATCTATTTTAAACGAAACGGTTCAAAAACACGCAATCATAAAATGCAATCATAAAACGAAAACTCGCGGAGGGAAAAAATGAAAGTTTCAATATCCGTTTTTGGAGCAACAAACAAATCAAAGGATATGACGGATATGGAAATTCCGGAAAAAACGAATGCTAAAGATTTGATATTGGAATTTGCGCGCGGATTGCCGGACCCGGATTTGATTTCGGATAAAGAAGGAAATTTGAAAAAACATTTAATAATTCAAATCAATAAAAAAAGAATCCTGCCGACAAAAGCCGCCGACAGTATCTTAAAAGAAGGAGACGAAGTCCGCGTTTATCCTTCCGTCTCGGGCGGATAATATTTTTGGCCCATTTTTGCCGCGCCCGCGTTTCAAAAAATGATTAAATCCCCCGCCTGTTGTTTAAGTTTTTAAAACCGGATGTATTTTCATTGTTTGGGCGCCGCGTTTTTTCCGAAAATAAAATATCACACGGACCGCCCGGATTTTACGGATTGCATTTCGTTGGCATTTGTTTTGCGTTCCGCTTGGCATCCGTTTTGCGTTCCGCTTGCGTTCCGCTTGGCATCCGTTTTGCGTTCCGCTTGCGTTCCGCTTGGCATCCGTTTTGCGTTCCGCTTGCGTTCTTCTTGGTGTCTGCTTTGCGTTCTACTCAACATTCTGATTGGAATTCTGCTCCGTATCTGTCCTGTATTCCGGTTGGCATTCCGATTGGCGTTTCTGTTTTCATTTTTGAGTTTGAATTTTATTTGTTCAATTTTAAACCTGGTTTGGATTTTTTACTTTTTTCATTTTTAAACCGGTTTTTGCGCCGTTTCAGCCTGCGTTTATATAGCCGGATGCGGTTGCTCAAAACCTTTATATACGATTATCATATTTATGAGGAGTACACAGCCGTAAGGGAATAAGGCGGCAAAGCTGTCCTTTCAATTCAAAATTCGGATTGAATCTTTTACGCAAAAACAATTAAATAAATCAAAATGGGCTCGTGGTCTAGACGGTTATGACGTCGCCTTGACATGGCGGAGGTCCTGAGTTCGAATCTCAGCGGGCCCATTAAATTTCGATTGCCGGAATACCAAATATTATTATCCGATTCGGTACTTTGTGCCCAAATAGCTCAGTTGGGAGAGCGCTGCCCTGAAGAGGCAGTTGTCGCTGGTTCAAGTCCGGCTTTGGGCATTTATCGGCATCGAAACCCTTTAATAACATAAAACAATTTTGTGATTGTTTGAACAATATTTATTCAAAATACACTGGTAGTGTAGTGGTTATCACCAGGCGTTGCCAACGCTTGAACCCGGGTTCGAATCCCGGCCAGTGTACTTATTTTTTTAATTTATTTATATCTCCGTTATTTTTTTATTTCTTTTTCTTATATTATTTCTATTGTTTTTATTATTGTTTTTATTATTGTTTTTATTATTGTTTTTATTATTGTTTTTATATTTTCTTGTTTTCTTTTCTATTGTTTTCAAATGCGATATATAAAAAACATATATATATAAATGTATAAAAATATAGGTCATCAATTGGGTCCATTCTATTACATTTTTATGAAATAATTTATTTAAAAATTTCATCTCCGATTATTTCCATTGAAAACTCTTAAATCGTTTTGGCTCTTCTTCTCTGCAATAATGGGAAGGATTATAAAATAATTATAACCAACCACAATCCAATTATGTTTCATTCCAAATATGTTTGGATGAATTATCAATATTCAAATCAAGAATATTCAAAATAAAAATATTCAATTTGTTAATATTCAATTTGCCGATTTCAATAAATCAACTCGGCAACAATTCGTTATCGATTTATTATCAATTGTTATCTTTAATTTTCACATTTTTCGGGATTATCATGGAATTAAAAACATGTCTAAAACTGTATCGAAAAGAAACCCATCGTGTCAAATCTCCCGATGAAACGTTTGAAATCATCGAGCCGTTGACAAAAGTTGCCGGAATTACGCGTGTGGCCGACATTACAAAACTGGACCGCTTAAATATTCCCGTTTTTTCATGTATCCGGCCGGATGCCGCTCAGGGCGCGATATCCGTTTACAACGGAAAAGGGGTGACGCCGATTGCCGCCAGAGTTTCGGCCATCATGGAAGGAATCGAACGATATTCGGCCGAACTTCAAGAAACGGATTCTCTCGTTTTGGGAAAATATCCCGAATTGAACGAAGAATATGAAATATTGGATCCCGTTGAATTGATTCTTCCCCAGGCTTCAGACCCGGACGTTTCTTTTCCTTGGACGACGTGCCATGAAATTCTTTTTGAAGAAGAAAATGGAGACGAAAAACTCACAACGGAAGAATTGCTTGTCCCGGCCGCCGCCGTTTTTCATCCATTTCCGCCTCAATACCACGCGTTGCATCGGACGGGAACAAACGGAATCGCTTCCGGAAACTCTTTGGAAGAAGCCGTCTTTCACGCGATTTGCGAAGTCGTTGAACGAGACGCTTGGTCTCTTTGCGAAGCCGAAAAAACGGGCGGAAAAGTAATAACCGATATTGATGACGAAGATATTTTAAATTTAATCCAAACGTTTAAAGACGCCGAAGTCGACGTTTTTCTTCGAGACATCACAAGCGACATCGGGCTTCCGACATTCGTTGCCGTATCGGACGACATCGCTTTAAAAGACCCGTCCTTATTATGTCTCGGCATGGGAACGCATTCGTCTCCAAAAATCGCGGCTCTTCGCGCTTTAACGGAAGTTGCTCAAAGCCGGGCCACACAAATACACGGCGCGCGCGAGGACGCGACTCTGGCCGACATTCGAAAACAAATCGGATACGAACGAACAAAACGATTGAATGCGAAATGGTTTGACACGTCGTCTTTTATTTCATGGAGCGCATTTAAAGACCTTTCCACCGATGATTTTTTGGACGAAATTAAAAATGCGATTCGCGCGTTAAAAAAAGTCGGCCTTCAAACCGTAATCGTAAAAGACTTAACACGTCCCGAAATCGGAATTCCCGTGGTTCACGTCATCATTCCCGGCGCGGAATCATACGCCATTGACTCCGACAGAATGGGTTTGAGATGCAAAGAAGCGCGAGCCAAAGCGTCCAAAACGGGAAGCCGTGTTCGCAAGTATGTTCGAGAAACATGAACCCTGTGAACCATGAGATTTTAAACGTGATTTTATGCCCGGCTCTGCCCCTTCCTCAAAAGTGATTGTGTTTCTCGGCCCCAGTTTGGATTTAGAAACGGCGCGCCCCCTCTTGCCTTTTGCAGACTTTCGGCCGCCCGCCGCCCGCGGAGATATGCAAAAAGCGGCAATGGAAGACCCCGACATGATTTGTTTAATCGACGGCGTTTTTTTTGAGCAGTGCTCGGTCGGTCACCGAGAAATTCTCTTCGCGCTTAAAAAAGGAATTCAAGTGTGGGGCGCGTCCAGCATGGGCGCGTTGCGCGCTTCGGAAACCGACACGTTTGGAATGGTCGGGTTTGGAAAAGTTTATGAACTTTACAAAACCGGAATCGTAGAATCCGACGACGAAGTGGCCGTCGCTTGCGACCCGTTTACCAATGAAGCGATAACGGACGCTTTTGTCAATATTCGAGAAACGATTCAAAAAGCGATTTCCGATTCCGTTTTAAATCCCGATGACGGAAATCTTTTGTTAGAGACGGCCAAAGAGATGTATTATCCGGACCGGACGTATGATTTTTTAATTGAAAAGATCAAAAAAACCGATGCGATAAATCCCGATTCAATCGACCGTTTTGAGAAATGGGTTTTTGAAAATGCGGTTGATATCAAAAAAGAAGATGCGATCGGCGTTTTAACTCTGATTTTTAATCGGATAACGGACGGGAAAAAGAAAGAAGAATAAAAAAAAGCTCCACAAATATTGTTTTTTAAAAAAACGGACGTTAAAAGAATAGATTTTGGATTTTTTTAAAAACGGACATTATAAAAAGAAATTTTGTGATTTTTAAAAATGGTTTCTATAAAAAATAGATTTTGGATTTTTTAAAAAACGGATATTATAAAAAGAATTTTTGTGATTTTTTGAAACATTTTTATAAAAAATAGAGATTATTAAAGAAAAAAATTTATAAAAAGAAATTTTATGATCTTAAAAAAATGATTTTATAAAAAACAGAGATTATTAAAGAAAAGATATTAGAAAAATGATTTTTCCGTTTTTAAAAAGGAATAATGAGTGAAAGAGAAATAAAGACTGCTTGACGGTCAATCCACCGTTTCGCTCCAATCGTTTTTTCCGGGAGCGTATTTTGCCAGTATCGGATTTTCATCCACGGCGTAATCCCCGATGTCATCGCCGTTGCTGTAAACGACGGCGCCGTCCTCTTCAAAACCGTAAGCGTCTAAAACATCGGACATCGGAAGACCGGCGGCGATGGCTTGCTGCGCGGCAAAATCTTTTGAAAAGGCGTCCATTTTTTTCATTAACGAATCATAAACGTTGAATTCATCGTCATAAAGCGCGTGGAGGAGTTCTTTTAAACAGTCGCATGTTTGATTGACATCCATTTCGGTCGTGTCAATCTCATAGACACGGCGGCAATAATCAAAACAATCGCAAAGAACGACATCGATGGATTCCGCTAAAATATTTTCCATGACTTTTTTCTCGGAATATCCGCGTTTGGACAATCTTTGCTTTAGCGTATCGGGATGCGTTCTTAAAACAACGGACAAATCACATAGATAATGCGCCAAATGGCTTTCCATTAAAAGAACCGGCAAATACTCCGGAGAATCATGAAGATTTTGAAAAGTTAATTTTTTTGAAAAAAACATTTCATTGAAATCACGGCGGGATTTTTTTTGATATTCAAAAACGGCTTCTTCCAACGCGTCCATGTCTACCGCAGCGCAATCGCGCTCCTCATCCCATTCAAAAGGAACATCGTATTCTTTAATAAATTCCGTAATATGAAGGACACGGTACCCTTCCGCCTCCATTTTTTTAGAAATTTCTGTTTTACCGGTTCCCGGAGTCCCTGTTAACGCAATCGTTAAAAAGGGAGGAAAAAAAATGTCAGTCATTTAATTTACCACCTTAACATCTGTATGAATCCGTTTTGTAAAACCGTTTTTAATCTTCCTTGATTTTTAAATAATACTTTTTCCATGACGATATTTTTTTAATAATGATGATATTTTTAATAAAGATAATCATATCAATAATTATAACTTATTAAAAAATATATTTTATTAATAGATTGAATATTAATTTTTAAATATTAATTTCAAACATTCATTTCAAACATTCATTTCAAACATTCATTTCAAACATTCATTTCAAACATTCATTTCAAACATTCATTTCAAACATTCATTTCAAACATTCATTTCAAACATTCATTTCAAACATTCATTTCAAACATTCATTTCAAATCATCTTTGGAAGAAAAGGAATTTTTCCGTGTTTGTTTTCA
>Ga0265295_1002743_pt1 | contig 27025 bp, 27 predicted proteins | sample Munlansysbiofilm_FD_192503 | JGI IMG/M metagenome (GOLD analysis project Ga0265295, IMG submission 192503) | Leachate microbial communities from a municipal landfill in Southern Ontario, Canada - Methane capture system biofilm | ecosystem: Engineered > Solid waste > Landfill > Unclassified ... | reverse complement strand
ACGATAAGATGTCTTTGCCTTTATTGCAATAGCAAACTGGCAGTATTTCTTTATTATCAAAGAAATTTACTGCCAGTCTCTACTAGAGAATAAAGTTGTCGTCAGAGATTATCGTTGTGAAATATAGATAATATTTGTCCCGTTTCCTTTTCAAACTGAGAATACTCTTTACTCTTTACTATCCAAGCCTGGCTAAACAGTCAATTTCGATCAAACCTCACTTGACAGTAAGATTGATCGTGTCTGTACGAGTAGTAGACTTGCTGGTATCGGTTGTTGTCCCTACTAACGTATAGGAGCCACGGGGCATAGTGAAATAAAAACGTTGCACCACTTCATGCCCGGCATGAAATTTCTCCACTCTCATGTCATCTCTCTTGTCATAAGGTATCTCAGTACCTTCTACAGGAGTAAGGGTAAGAGTAAATTCTGTGATGTCTTTCAAGAGATCTGCTTCACTCTTTGTCAGTTTTGGCTCTGTTAGCCAAATTTCATCCCACCGGGTCATGATGACTGCAAAACTCTCGCCACGGTAATACCAAGCGGCGTTTGTCTCACCACCTGTTTCACTGCCATTGACTACTTTTTCTGTATAAAAAAACTGCATATCATCATCGTCATCTAGCTCGCAACCAAAAATCAAAAGAAAAAATATAACAATGCACACTAGAATAAAAGTCTTTTTCATACACTTCCTCCGAACACATCGTCATACCTTAGTATAAAACAACATTTAGTATTCCACAATTACTACATATGGTGTTTTTATACGAACCTTTCTCACCCACTTTTTCAACTTTTTTCATAAACAAAATGAAAAAGTAGAATTGTAAACTATCTATTCATCCCACTACAGGCCATGCTATGCAGGATCAATCATGCAGGAAGATAAGTACCCCAAACCCAAGATCCATATCATCCCTAAAAATACGCTGCCTTCCCATGCATTCAGGTATCGGCGTGTTGCCTTGTACTGCCGAATCAGCACCAAGATGGAACGACAACTGGACAGCCTATCGGCACAGATGGATTTCCAGAAGCAGGACCATCCTATGTGGAAATACGTTGACACCTATACTGACATCGGCTCGGGGAGAAGCATCAACTCTCGTCCCGGATTCAAACACCTGATGGCCGATTGTGAGGCAGGAAAGATAGATCTCATCTATACAAAGTCCATCAGCCGTTTCGGCCGTAACTGTGTCGATTTCCTGGTGGTGCTGAGAATGCTGAAAGAACTCGGGGTGGATGTCTATTTCCAGAACGAGGGCATCTTCCTTTCCCAGGAATCAAGCGAGCTCATATTGACCCTCCATGCCGCCCTTGCCCAGGCGGAGAGTGAGGACAAGAGCACCAATCATAACAAATGGAAAAATTAGGTGACGAGTTCCAAATCACCAATGATCGGGCACTCAAAATGAGCGAATAGCTCTATGAGTTTCTTGCTGTAGTTGGCCGCTTCCCAGATGTTGTTCTTCTTCATTATCTTAACACCTCTGGCATCCCTTAGAATGTCATCTGGGGTCTTGCCCGATATCTTGGGACAGGCAGACCTGAAGGCCTCCTCGATCTGTCCTGTTATGAGGATGATGAAGGCGAGCCCCCCTCTCATATAGTAGTCGGAGAAACACAGGGCCTTGAACTCATCCCTGTTCTTTACAAGGTCATAATACCTTTGGATGCCCCATCTTTTCTTGTAGAGGCAGAAGATCTCCTCGGCCGTATCATTGCTAAGTGAGGTCTTGAGGATGAAGAGGCCGAAGGTGCCTTTCAACAGCTCAAGCCGCTCGGGTGTGTAGGATTTTGACGTCCCTATCCTCTTGCCGAACGCCGCCTCTTCCTCTGCAGACCTGTTCATGTCCTTGTACAGGATTACCCTGGACCCGTCCTTCCCTGCAGTCTCCGCCTCCCAATAAAATATGGGGTGCATCTTCTTCTTTGTGCGGTAGATGAAGCTCCTCTTGTAGTCGAGGTTGTCCTTGACCGCCTTGTATTCGAGGAGGTTCTCCGAGAGGGGGATTATGTAGTGGTTGCCGTTGCTCGTGAACAGCCTCAGGTTCTCGAGGGAATAGAAGAGCCTGTCGACAATGACCAGCTTCCCTGTGAATGCAAAGGAACCCATCAGGTCCTTCACGCTGGTCTTGTCGAGCTTCCCTCCCGGATAGAGCTTTGAGAGCACCGGCTGGCCGGTCTCGATGTCGTAAGCCATCAGGAGATTGACCTGCATCTCACCGGTCGCCCTGTACTTGTTCCCGTACTGGGCCAGGTCTTTCTCATGGGAATAGGATTCGATGCAGTGCCCGTCAATGGCTATCCTGTTGGAATTGTCCAGCAGATGCTGCTGGTAGCGCAAAGGGCGCTTCTCCCTCCTGCCGAGCGCATCGAGGAGCTTGGAAAGGGTATCATTACTCATCGACATCGACGGGTACCTGACAGAAAGGCTGCTCTGGCCGAAGAGGACACTGATGTTCTTCAGGCCCGTGTACCCGTTGACCATGTACAGCAGGGCCAGCGTATATATCCTGGTTGCGTCCAAGGGGTTGAAGAAAGCCTTCAGCTCCTCAAGCACACCCTTGGAAGCCTCAAAGGCGATGGCGTACTGGCCATACTCTACGACGGTGAGCTTTTCGGCGGTGCAGAAGTTGTCGTTCGGAATGAAACCGACCCCCTCCTTGATGCTGCCGATGAGCCCCCCCATCTTGAGACGCCACTTGCCGTCCTCGCCCTTCTGGTTGGTGCAGGTGTACACGTAGTACCCACCCTTGATGACCTTCACCATAGTACCCTTCGGCTTGAGATCCCTGATGTCCTTGGGAACGGAATAATCACCCATGGAGGCCCTCCGATTCATTACCTATCGTCAACCTAATTATAGTATAAGGCAAGGAGAGTCGGCAAGCAAAATAGCTATCCGAATATGAGGTTTTGCAAGGGAAAAAAGTGAATATGGAAGCGAATAAACTAAAAACCGGTATTTTACACCCGATTTTGAGAGGAAAGAGGAATGTTGTATGAAAACTCTCTTAGGGAGTAGGCTGTTAGAGACTTTCGTTACCTAATTTTGAGAAGTTATGTAATAGTACAAATCCAATCATTATTTTTACTGTATACCCAAGCTATAGAAGATCAGGATTAGATGGAACATGCATTACTTGCATGAAGCCTGCACCAAGGGAGGAATGACGGATTCTGATGGCAAATGACAATACTGGCAGGGCAGATAGTATCCTGACCAAGCACATCTGCGCTTTGCCAGCAATACCGTCGACTGCCTGAACACCTGCATTATGAGGCTGGTGCAATTTCCTTACCTGATGCCCTTCAAAATCACCCCTGCTTTGTGAGCCGATGAAGCTGCTAGGATACAATGCTGATAGAGCACCTACCTGATCGATACCAACAACATTTAGCCACTTGGTTTTTAGGACCTGATTATTCCGTAATGGCCTCTACAAAGGGACGGAGAGTGTCATACCAAAACTGGTTTCCCAAAGCATTGAAATGGATGCCATCTGCACTGTACTGGGCCTTAAGCGTATCATCAGAACTGTTCATTTCCATAGCCATGTCTATAAGTATCAGATTACGGCTTTGAGCCAAATCTCTAATAATTTCATTTGCAGCAGTTATGTTGTTGGTCATTCTAGTGACCAAAGTAGCATTGAAGCTTGAATTGGCGGTAGTAACTCCGGCGATAGTGTTCACATAGGCCGTTATACCAAGGCCATCAAGGCCGTCAAGAAGTAACGCATACCTATTTCTAAATCCAGCTTCAGTAAAGTTATCGTTACTGCAATTGTTTACTCCGATAGCAAGGAAACAATGCTTCACATCAAGGGCCTGGAGAAGACGGAGTCTCTGGATGGTGCCTTCAATGATATCTCCACCAATGCCAAGGTTAACCAAGTCACTGCCTGGATATGCCCCTTCCCAGTTTGCTAAGGCAACTCTTGAGTCCCCATAGAATGCTATATCTACAGAATAAGGTTCCAGCGTCTGGGCCCACATATCGATAATATGATCATTGAAGAATTTCGTCTCAGGGTAGGCACAGCTTGATAGCGAAATGAGGATGGCTACAAGGACTGTGAGAAGGATTTTTTTATTCATGCCAAAATCATAGTATACTGCCATCGGTTTGACAATAAAACGGCCTGACATGACAGGAATACGATAGAAAGAGGTTGGCAGAAGTACACTGGGTCCCATCAGAGTCCATATGGTATGACCTACTCATATGCCATCGGAGATCATGGCCATCCTTTAAGCATGGTGCTTCTTGGATGTACCAATACAGTCATGCATAAAAGGCCAGCAACACGATCGGGCCCGACAGGAGTCTGAAGGATACCCCAAGGTTTCTGAGGAACTCCAACAACCAACCAACCTTTCTGTCTCCGAATCATCATCAAGCACCTTCAGTTTTTATAGCGTAGGTTCTGGTTCTTCACTCCAATCTGGACAGTGATCGTCAAGAAAGCTGTGCAACATCTGTAGGCCAGAACTATCATCTGGATGACGTTTCTTCCAAGCTTTAAAGACATCGTCCTCAAACGATTCGGGGTAATCTTCCCCATAATGCTCGTAAAAATCAGAAGTAGCGTCCGTTTTATACTGGTAAAGCCCCAACAACACTCCCTGTATATAGATAAGCTCCGAAACGTGTTCACCAGTCCGGTGAAACGCATCGATTTGCTGGATGAAGGGGGAAAAAGCTTCACAGATCATCTCATCTGCAACATCATACTGATCACGATACCCTCCCCGTTGTCTTCCAGCTTTAGACCAACAATCTTCGACTGCAAGTTCATCAAGTACGTCAAACACCGAAGAAGCGACATCCTCCACCGAGACATCACAGAAGACCAAGGCCGACACCTCTGCTATCTCCTTGGCGATCGCAACACTTCTCTGCGACAAAATCCGTAGGACCTGCAGCGCTTGCTCACCGCTCAGGGGGTAGGTCGTAGGTTTTTCCACACCTGTGGTAGCTTTTCCCATGTAATCAACTCCTTCTATTGCTTACAATATAAAACCTGTCCGCTGTGACGGTCAATCCATCGCACCGACGCCAAAGGGTGAATTCCCTTGTTTTCCAACTATCCGAATAGTGGCCAGCTGGTTTCGTCAGATCCAACATGTATCGCAGAAGGTTCTTGACCGGAAGGTGTTTTTGCAGGGCGATAGAAGCCATCAGCGCGAATAAGGACTCCAGCCGAGGGAGGTGAAGACAGGAGTAAGAAGTTTCCAGAATACTGACAACAATCCTTAAACGGCATGATTGGCCCCAAGCAATTACAGCTTCCAAGCCCGGTTTTTCTCACAATCTTTCCAATCTCTTGCCACAAGATGGCCTTATGCGGGCATCACCAAAAACCCCACTACCCCACTATAGAGATATTCGATATTCTTGCTCTTGTCGTCAGGATAGTAATCAACGAGCATAGTCAGGTTTATCAGGAGAGAATAGACTATTTTTTCCAATATATCCGTATCATCCCTAAACTGTTCCTTTATCTTGCTCTGTGCAAATATTGTCTTGATGCTCGTTAGTATGTTTTCCTCGAGGCGTGTGATGGACGCATCGCCTTTGAGATCCTTTATCTTCCTAACCTGTATCCCCATACATCTTCTATCGACGATCTCTTCATAGATAAGGGTTATGGAAGCCCTAAGTTTTTCTGTTGCAGCAATATCCCTACCCTGCAGCAGAGCAAGTTTCTCACATGTGCCATTCCAGCTTTTTTCCAATACCGAAAAGTACAGTTCATTCTTATTGGAAAAGTAGTTGTACAGTGTCCCTACCGCCATGTCTGAGCGTTTGGCAATTTCCTTCATATTGACGTGCTCATACCCCTTCTCATAAAAAAGTTCTTTTGCTGCGAGAAAAATCCTGTCTTCTATATTCTGTATTATTTTTGGCATATGCCCTCATCTGCTTTTTTAATACCCTTGCTATCTTCAAAGGAAATTTCCTTTTTGATGGAATAGGCAAAGGCCGCTGTAAGAATAATTGAAAGGAGGTCTGCCACCGGCTGTGCAACCATTATTCCAGCCAAACCTGCCTGCATTGTGTAGGGAAATATCTGTATCACCCATGCCAATTGGCTGCTGTAGGCTTCAAACAGCCTAGGGAAAATGAGCAGTAACGGTATAAAGAAAAGCCCTTGTCTGACAATGGCCAGAACAGCAGCCTGCTTCCCTTTTCCAAAACTTTGGAACAGCCCTGTATGTATCGTCATATACCCTATCAAAGGCAGAAATATATTATACGCCAAAAGGTTATTCACCCCATACTCAATCACCTTCTGGTCTTGGGAAAATATTCTCATCAATTGCACTGGAAAGAGTAAAAACACCCCTAGCGCTACAAACCCAAATGCCATTATCCATGTTACTGATATGTGCAACCCTTCCCGAACTCGATCATAATTCTTAGCGCCGTAATTGTATGCTGCAAATGGTTGGAAACCCAGATTATATCCGATCATGACAAACAGGGGTATCATCGTAATTTTAAGTGAAATCCCTATAGCTGCTAGGGCATCCTCGCCATACGCAGAGGCTGCAACATTTTGCAGGCCAAATGCCATACTGGATAAGAACTGCATAAAAAACACAGGTAGTCCTATCTTACATATCTCTGCATATATCTTGCGTTCCCGACTGATGTTTTTCATACTCATCGTGACATACGAACTCTTTTTCTTTCCTATAAAGTATTTCAGCAGATAGAGTGTGGATACGAACTGCCCCAATACAGTTGCTATGGCGGCACCCTCGAGCCCCAACTTAAGCGCAAACATAAACAGCGGGTCAAACAATATGTTCAGGACAGCACCAATTATCAGTGCGTTCATACTATATTTTACATTTCCTTCGGCCCTGATTATGTTGTTCAAAGTCATATTTATTACCGTGAACAGGGCTCCTCCCACTATCCAAACCGAATAGCTTTTCCCTGGCACCAATATCGATGCAGTGGCACCCATCATCATCAAGATGGGCTCCAAAAACATAAGGATGCCCACCGTAGCCACTATCCCTAGTATAATTGCCAAGAAAAGCGCTGTCGTAGCGGTTTTGTCAGCTGTTCCCTTGTCCTTTGCGCCTAGGCTCCTGGAAATATACGACCCTGCACCAACACCTACCATTTGCCCGATGGCTCCAAGGATCATAAACAGGGGGAATGCGACTGATACGGCTCCCATGGCAGCGGTATCATGGAGCATCCCTACAAACAAGGTATCTACAAAATTATACACCGCATTTATTATCGTTGCTATTATAGTGGGGATAGCGAGTGTCAAAAGGGTCCTTTTGATAGGCCCCTGTTCCATCAGTTCAGTCTTATTGTTCTTGTTGCTACTCATATGATCATCTCCAAACAATTAAATGAACCTAGATTCATTTAATGGATATCAGTCCACCATAGGGATACTATGGACACGTGTCAAGTTTGCTTTCACCAGAATCCTGCTTCCCCGTTGATAAAAAACCGCAATTATGAGAAAAATGGCATGGCAACACCAGAAAAAAACCATATTGGAGAATGCATTGGATTGTAGTGTTACCTCTTCCAATGGTACAGATATGGGTGTAACTGAATCCTTTTATGTATCCACATAGCGTCTGTACTGTAACCTGCCTCGAGTTCGAATGTCTTATCTAGTGAAGTGTTACTCTATGATTCATCTCTATCTGACTCACTACAAGCAGCATGTGTGAACAAGTAACCTGACCATGAAGGAGGGCAGAGATGGCCAATATTATCAATGTAGCTAAGTATCTACTCACCTTGTCAGTCAGGGATAAGAACAATATAAATCCTTTGAAACTACAAAAGCTCCTATATTACTGTGAGGGCTGGACGCTAGCCATCACCGACAAAGAACTTTTCCCGAAAGAGGATTTTCAGGCATGGGTCCATGGCCCCGTCAATGTGAAGACCTATCACGAGTTCAACACCGCCTATGGCATGTTCGACCCTATAAAGACTCCTCGGGTAGCCTGTCTGGATGCCAGTGTGACAGTGGAGCAAAAAGCGATCATAGAGCGTGTCTTTGAAATCTACAACCAGTATTCCGGCAGTCAGCTGGAAACCATGACCCATTCCGAAAGGCCTTGGATCGAAGCTAGGGGCACCCTGGCATCCGATCTCCCCTCAGATGCCATCATCGACAAGGATACCATGAGAGTTGAGTTTTCACAGATGAGTTAGGAGAGCCAAGTCCAAACTATGACCTTCTAGGCTGAACCATACACAGAGCATGAACAAGATTGCATCCATACCATATCCTCCAGGACCAGGTCAGCCCTACGTTGGCTTCTTTCAGCCTTCGCGAACCTGCTGTGCTTAGCGACTTACACAAGCCCTGTCTGAACGGATATATCCAAGAACTGACGAGTATTGACTCGTATCAGGTTTTCAATTCCCTACCGAGAAGAGGTACTGTAAATTGCTATAGTAATTTCCTCATATCCAGAAATTTATGGACTGAGCCAAATAAACCATGATATGGTAGCAGGTAAACAAAGAGGAATATGGTATTGAGCATGGAACATTACATACAGAGCAAAGAACAGCTACGGGACCTTTGGACCAACATCTACAACACTGAAGGCAAGCCGGACTGGTCCCACATCCTGCCCTACTACGACGAAAATATCTACTTTTGGGACACCGTACAGAAAATCTACGGCATCGCTGAATTCAAAGCCCTGACTGAGCGCCTGATAGCGCGATCGAACAACCTGAAAATGGATATCAAAAACATTGCCCAGAACGACAACATCATCTTCCTTGAGTGGGAGATGAGCCTGGGCTTCAAGAAATACCCAACCTCATCCATATTCGGTTCAAGCAGGGTCACCTTGAACGAGAGCGGAAAAATAATAGAACAACGTGACTTCTATGACCTGTGGGGAGACATATTCGACAACATCCCCCGATTCAACAAAGTCTACAGAAAGTTCATGCATAAAAAATTCGGTTGAGGAGGCACGCGAGATGAATCCATACCTAAAAGAGTACAAGTGGTCCAATATAGGGGCCATGCTCAAGAATAACAAAGCCACCCCGAAGCAGGAACATACTGACTTCCACGGAAAAATGGTCGTCATCACAGGGGCCACCTCAGGCATTGGCTATGAAACCGCGAGGCTCTATGCCTCCCATGGCGCTGAACTGCTCCTGATCAACCGGAACCAGGACAAGTCAGAACGTCTGGTTGACGAGATCAAACGGGACTTCTCCGTACCGTGCACCTTCTTCATAGCCGACTTCGCTCACCTGAACCAGGTGCATGCAGCAGCAACCATGCTGGCAAACCTCGACCGGGATATTGATGTGCTCATCCACAACGCCGGGGTCTACAATACAAAGAAACGGTTCACTGCCGACGACATCGAAGAGGTCTTCCAAGTCAACTTCCTGTCATCATTTATCATCAACCATCGCCTGAAGGATACATTGGCAGGGCAGAAAAGCTGCAGGATCATTTTGGTAAATTCCGAGGGCCACCGGTTCGCCATCGCTGGCTTGAAAACGGATGACCTTCGATGGAAGAAGCAGCGCTATACAGGCTTGAAGGGGTATGGCTCGGCCAAGACAGCCCAACTGCTCTCCATGTTCCAATTCTCCCAGTATTACAACAATAGCGGGGTCACCATCAACGCCATGCACCCCGGTGATGTGAAGACAGAGATGGGAGAGAACAACGGTCGGATATATCGGTTCTTCAAACACCACATGATAAACCCCACCGCCAGGACACCTGATCTCTCTGCCCAGGCCCTCTACTACCTGGGAGTCTCCCCGGAGGTCAGTGCTGTCAACGGGAAGTTCTTCAACTTCACCACCGAAGAGATCCCAGCACCTCACGCACTGGACCCTATAGTTGCTGAAAAGCTCTGGGAGACAAGCCTTGCCATGGGTGGGCTGCAAGGGAAGAACCTTGAAGGAAAACTGATCAAGAACCAAACTGGCTATTGCTCGAACGAATAAGACAAGGCCTCCCGTACAAAGGAGGCCTGTCACAAACAAGAGCTGCACTACCTATTGTATCCATCACACCTTGAGAATCACACAACAGAGGCGGTCCTGCCCTAGTTCAATCACCACACGGTCGCCCTGAACCTTGGATTCCAAGAGATGCAAATCCAATCCACATCGCTCCATTGCCTCCCACAGGTGAACATACTCTATTGCCACTGACGCTTCACTTTGCTGCTCGGGATTACCACAAAGGACCATCAAGCTTCCGTCATCAAGCTTCCAAGTCGTTGCATCACATCCCTCAGAGATGGAAAGGATATGTTTTTGGTCCAGAAATGTAGCACGTTCAAGGTGTGGCTGCAGCATTGCCCTGAATTTCAGAGCACGTTGGGCATATGTCGCATACTCTCCTCCTTCAGGCTGGAACCTATTCGTTATTCCCATCCATAGGATGTTTCCCAACAGGATCGCCCGCTGAAAATCTTTATAGAACCACCGTCGCCGAGAATCTTCATCTGCTATCCAGCCTCTTGGATTCACCATATTCACCTGCTTGAACGAAGGAAAGGTATAGGAATAAACATTATAGAACTCATCATAATCAGCTCCATTCCAGGTGAGGTTGCTCCACACATACCCTGAATACAAATCCCCACAGTTCTCTGTCATGAGGTAATGGTTCGGCCCATACTTGGACATCCTTTCAGTGATCTTCTTCAGGATTGCTATATATCCATTATTAAAATCCCCGATCCCAGCATGGCTATGGTTTGGATCATAACAGGCAAAAGGTTCAGCTGAAGCTAGCTGGTCAAGATATACACCATCAGCCCCATAGGCCTTAAAGGCAAATTCCACGATATCAACTAGGTATTTCTGCCATAATGAATCCGATGGGCAGTTTACGGTAAACTTCTCCGGTCCGTACTCCTCATACAGGGCATTACCCTCAAGATCCTTCATTGCCATCTTCACCCCGAGCGATTTATGAAAATCGCTTTTGATATCAAAAATGCGGGCATTGATATATAACGTGGTGAACCCTCCAGAACTGCGTACGAGTTCGATTCCGTCTGCAAACTCCATGGGGGTTCCCAATTCCATATCAGGGTAATATTCAGGATACTGAGAATCGAAACCATTTCGGTTCCAACTTGCAATGAACATATGCTTCACACCCCATTCCCGACCTTTGTGGTACATTGCAGGGATATTTGCATAGGTATTCTCAACAGTACCTGACCTTTTGAAGTTATAGCACTGATTCAATGCAAACTCATGGGTCAAGAATTCAGGAAGAGAGGTTTTAGGAATGAACGGCCCAATATACTCGCGGTAGATATCTGCCCCATAATGCCAGTCACAATCTGTAATGGCTATACGATAGGAGCCAGTCTCATACCTCTGCCCAGCGGAGACCCGTTGGTGCTTGCGAAAAGCAAAACCCATATAGCCATCTTGTCCGGCTCCGGTCTCGGCAATGATTCCTGTTACAGGAAATCGAGGATCATGGGATCCGAAATACAGGCCGTTGTCAGAATCGTAGTAGTACATCCAGCTCATGGAAGCGAGTCCACAATAATTTATTTCCCTCCGATACACATCCCCTTCCAGCTTGCTTGCGGCCCTCCAGAATGACTTTCGTCCTTTCCCATATGCATGGACGGGATTGACTGTACGCTCCCCCGCATGATGGGGATAGATGATGACATCATCCTCATGGGTCTCGCCCAAGGAGACTCCGCATATATGGGGGCATAGAATCTCGACTATGCCTAGGGAGCTGTCCTTGTTCTCTACAGAAGCTTCAATGTAAAGGGAGTCATCCAAAGCAACCAACGAGACAACAACCTCAATATCCTTTCCCCCAAAACGGGGCAAAAAGACCTCTTGCCTCTCTGATGTCCCACTGACAACCGATAAGGTGGGCACCAATTCAATTCTGGTGTTATCAGCAAGTGAGATGGCGTACAAGGTGACAAGAGGGACCGTTGGCGGAGTTTTTATATATTCATCAAGGGTAAGGGTGTTCACCATGCTTGTTATCGTATGGAATTTCTCATCATAGCGAGCAGAAAAAGTACGTCCAATGAGATTCATATCAGGCTCCTCTAATACCCTTGCTTGGCATAGGCATCCAATGCCTTTCCATTTAGGGTTGATGCATCAGGCATATGATTCGAAATGTATACACTTGGCTTGAGCCCTTTGTTTACAAGATTCTCTATGATTGTCCCCTGCAAAGCCCACATCAGATAGCTGGCAGCTATCCCGCTTGCTGGACACACGGCAAACCCAAGTTCAGGGACATCCACCATAGCGTCCCCATACTGGGCACAATTATCCAGTACGTAGCCACACGCTTCGAACAACCGTTTTCCACTTGGGTGCTTTGAAACAAGCTTGCTGGAATAATCAACGGAGGTTATTGCTACGGTCATGCAATCCATTGCATTTGCCTTAAGGGCCAAATCCACAGGGAAAGCTGAATACCCGGAGACAGAGCCGATCATGATGATATCTCCAGGGAGTATGTTGGCACGTCCCAAAACAAAATCCGCAAAACCGGGGATGGTGTCGTACCCAACTATCCCTCGAGCGGGAGAAGGACGATATCTCACAGGATTCTGGATTTCACAGGTAATTTTCAGGGCCTTGAGTGCCATCATGCCACCGGTTCTTCCTGCCCCTTCAAACATGAGCATATGGCCAGTATCCATAATGTGCCAAGCAGCACCCTGTTCCAAACGTTTCGCTATCTCATCGGAAATGGTGATGAGTGCATCACGTTGGGTAAGTTCAATCTTATCAAGCACTTTCTTCATTTCGGAAAAATACGTATCCATCAGCATACAGTCCTAACCTCCAATTAATTATAAAAACCAGGGCCTGCCACAGGCATATCCTGGCCCTCAAACGTATCAAGCACATACCGCATCGCCCCCAGTATAGGGGAAAACCTAGAGGGCAGGATTACCGCCTTGGGAATTCTTGCAAGGATATGCATAGAGAAAGGAAGCATGATCAAGTCACCCATGTTGGCAATGCCCCCAACAAGAGCCACTCTAGGCTCCGTTTCATCAATTCTCCGAGAAACGACCAATGCCATATCAGCCAACTCTTTTGCTGCACTATCAATGATGAGGGATGCATCAAGGTCGCCCTCCTTTGCCGCCTCCTCCACGACAAGTGACAAAGAGGCGATTTCAGAGCGTGAAAGACCTGGCTGATATATTCTTCTTCGGAGCAGGCGCACATCATCAAGGCCGAGCTTGGCACATACCAAGGAGCCCATTCTTGAGCCTGCATTCCCTTCATCATGCCGGCGGGCAATAGAAGAAAGGGCCATGATACCTATGTGATATCCGCTGCCCTGATCTCCGATGAGGGGACCCCACCCACCACAGACCACCTTTTCACCACTGCTGGAACGTCCTACAGCAAAAGAGCCTGTCCCACTCAATACAACGATACCAGGACTTTTCCCCAGAGCTCCATACAAGGCGTTCTCCTCATCACTGAGGATGGAGATGTCTGCATATCCAAGCTTTTTGACAAGGAGGGGCAGACAAGTGCGAAACCCAGGAATAAACAGTACAATATGCTCCAAAGACGGTAGCTCAAGGCAACTACGCTCCAGACAGGTCATAATTCCTAGGGCAACTGATTCCATTGCTCTCTCTTCATCAATGAAAAGAGCATTGGATCCTTCCCCAAGATACTTGGATAGGATCTTTCCCTCCTGATCAAAAAGCACAAATTCAGTTTTTGTGCCTCCTCCGTCACACACCAGATAATATCGGATGGCCTGTCCCTCCCTTACCATAAGGATTGTATCAGTCCCTTATAATAGTATGCTACTTTCTCATTAAACTCATCTCCACCGGGAACATTTGCACTCATAAAAATTGGAGGAGTCAGCCCCTCGGCCAGATACAGGTTCTCCACCATCAAGACAATACGTTGGGCAATGAAAAGACTGCTGAAAGTAGAGGTCCCTCCAGTAATCTGACCATTGATCGGAACGACCATTGCACCATCACCCAGAGGCGAATGATTGTCGATAACTATATCACTTACCTGATAGAGTTTTCGCCCCTGGTCATGTCTGGACGTGAGATGCATGGTCGACTCCAAGGAGGTGACACAAATGACAGATACTCCACAGCTTTTGGCATACAGTGCAGCTTCAACAGGAACAGCATTGATTCCGGTATTGGAAGAGATGATGATGCTGTCACCTGCCTTCAGGCCTGCTTTTTGCAAGACTTCAGTCGCCTTGCCGGGTATGCGCTCATTTTGGGTGCTGGTGATGGCACCCTTATGAAGCATCAGGCTATCATCGAGGATCGGATTGATTGGTATCAACCCCCCAGCACGGTAAAACATCTCCTCAACTATCATGTGTGAGTGCCCAGTTGAAAAGACATGCAACAGCCCACCACTTTTCAGAGATGCATAAATCAGTCTGGAAGCTTTCGCCATACTGGATTTCTCTGTTTGTTCAACGGTTTTCAGCAATGAGCAGATCTTATTGATGTAATCTTCATCGTTGATCATTAGGTTGGGCACAATCATACTCCTATTCCAGAAACCAAGGGTTGCCTAAACTTTATTATTCGCAGGGAATTTCTTTATAGCTCTCCGGAGAGAATCTCCGGAGAACGAAGACAGACTTTATTATTTGCCTAAGATTGCTACGCTTTGGGAATCAACGGACTTTGCAAATTTTTCGGGAGTGGTTGTACCTGCCCAAAGAAATTCACACTCCTTCTGGAAAAGGACCTGGAATGCAGAACCATTCTTGTTGATAGGATAAGGAACCGCTGTCTTTAGTGCCTCGACGAAGTGCTTGTTGAAGGGAGTTTTGGCAATAAATGCAGAAGTATCAACCAATTTGGATGCTGGGAGACCATAATTCATATCCATAGCAATCTGTTGTCCATGAGTGCCGGAAAGAAACTCCACAACACGCCAAGATAGTTCAGGATTCCTTGCTTTGGCAGGGATAACCCAGGTATTGACGAATGAAGAGGTTTTGCTGACCCCATGGATAGTCGGGATGGGAAGGACTGTGAATGCAACCTTGTTGGCCTCCAAGATGGATGCTGTGGAGAGGGCCCCAATCTGCATGGCAACTTTACCGGCTATAAACGGAGCAGTCTCGGCATCACCAAACTGACCTGCTTGTGCAGCGGAAGGACAAACCTTATAGGTGTTGTAAAGATCATACATGTACTGGACTGCTTCCATAGTCTTTGGATCTGTTGACAGAACACTGGATTTTCCATCTTCAGCGTATAGTTTCCCACCAAAAGCCGCTATCAAGGAGAATGTTGTGTCAGTATAGTTTTTCCAGTAGTAACCCCATTGGGCATTTGCCCCTGAGCCCTTGGTCAAGAGCTTGGCATACTCGGTAAAGTCCCCAATAGTCCAGTTCTCTGCAGGGATCTCAAGGCCGGCTTCCTTGAACATCTTGTTGTTCAGATACATTACCTTTGGAGTGACGTCACGGGCGGCTGCATACAGATGACCATTAACCGTAAGCGCCTGTTTTACCACTGGGTACAAGGAATCCTTATACTCCTTGGAGGCAAGGGTATCGAGTGGAAGCAAGATGTTTGCAGAAGCATACCGAGGGACCTGGTCCATAGCCAGCATCATTACATCAGGAATCTCTCCACCTACCAATTTTGTAACCATGGTATCAGCATATTTGCTGGGGATAGTCACAAACTCCAAGACTATATCCTGGTTGGCCTCTTCAAAATCTGCCTTCATTTTCTGCAAATGTGCAAATTTTGTAATATCCCACCAAGTATAGACCTTAACTGTCTCCGGACCTTTCGCCACTTCTTGAGCACCTTGTGCAAGAAGTGGGCTGATCAGTGCCCCCACCATGAGAATCAGGGCAATAGCCATGATTTTGTTTGCTTTCTTCATACGAATTCCTCCTATTATTTTGATGGCTACAGCACCATCAAAGAATTACCATGCTTATTTTCCGCCAAAACCTGACGAAAGGGTTGTAGACATAAACTGCTTCTGAAAGATCAAGAACACGATGACAATGGGAATGATGCTCAGGGATGCCCCTGAAAGGAGGACCGCCCAGTTCTGTTCCCACTCCTTGAGATACTTCAGGCCTACAGTTAGGGTCATCTTGTTGTAGTCGTTAATCACAATCATCGGCCAGAGGAACTGATTCCACACTGTCCTGAAACTTAAGATTGCCGTAGTTGCTATAGCCGGCTGGCTATTGGGGAGGATGATACGGAAGAAAATGGTGAAATAGGAACACCCATCGATGATGCCGGCACTTTCCAAATCCTTGGGGATGGTCAGGAAGAACTGCCTGAAAAAGAATATGTTGAAAGCATTTGACGAGGTGAACATGCTTGTAAGAAACAGGGCAAAAAAGGTGTTGTACAGGTGCATATCCACAATGGTCCTGTAATTTGGAATAAGCACGACATGACTTGGAATCATCATTGTAGCGATAAAGGCAAAGAAAATAAGATTTCTCCCAGGGAACTCCAGCCGGGTAAGGGCATACGCTGAAAGTGATGCCACTGCGATCATCGCAATGGGGATGCACACAGAGAGATACATGGAGTTCAAGGTAAAGCGCCCAAACGGAAGCACCTCGAACAGTCTTTGGTAATTCTCAATCGTGAATGGATTGGGAATGAGGGAAAGCGGGTTTCCATTGTACAGCTGTTCAATTTTCTTAAAGGAGGAAATACCCGACCATATAAAGGGATACACCATCGTCAGTGATATAAGGATCATGAAACCATGGTAAAGGGTTTTCGTTAGGACTTTTTTATGCATTATGGTACTGCCTCTCATGTTATTCCCCTGTCTGTTCATGACGGAATTTGTATTGAATTAAAGTTATGCAAAGAATTACAATAAAGAACACCCATGCCAGGGCTGATGCATATCCCATTTCATAATAACGAAATGCTTTTTCATAAATGTAGTACATGATGGTACTCGTCGATCCAAGCGGACCACCGCTGGTCATGATGAAGACACTTTCAAACATGTTGAAGGCTTCAATAATCAGGAGAATTGCCACGATGAAAAACATATTTGAAAGCATGGGGATGGTAATGCTCCAGAATTGCTGCGCCTTTGTCGCACCATCCACTTCGGACGCTTCATACAGTGATAGGGGAATCGTTTGGAGACCTGCCAAAAACATTATCATGTAATAGCCGCTCATCTGCCAAACTCTCATGATTACCAACGCAGGCTTGCTCCATGTAGTACTCGCCAACCATTGGGGGACCTCAGTAAACCCCATTGAAAAAAGGAAATTATTGATCAAGCCCATATCAGGGTTGAAAATCCAAAGCCAAACCATGCTTATTGCAACAGTACTGGTGATCGAAGGCAAGAACAAAGCTGTCCTATAGATATTCCCAACCCCTTTCAGCTTGCTGTGAACATTGATAAGAAGAGCTAAAAGAAGGGAAACCACCATTACGATAGGAACCAGCGTAACAACAAAGAATAGGGTGTTCCCCATGTACTGGTAAAAATAAGGATCGGAAAAAACAGTGATATAATTCTTCAGTCCGATAAACGCAGGCTTTGTTAACAAATCCCATTCTGTAAGGGAGTAAAAACACGATCGTATTATGGACCCATAGGTGAAAATAGAAAAACCGATGAGAGCTGGAGAGATAAACAACCATCCAACTTTTGCCTCTTGTTTCTTTATTCCTGACTTCTGCTGAAAAGATTTCAGTCGCATACTTACCCCTTAACCGTTTGTTATTATGTTGTTATAATAACTAATACTACAAAAAAACATCTTCATACCAAACAACTCTTATTTTTCGATGGCTACATTGAACTGATATTTATCTCCACGATAGATTGATTGGACATATTCAAAAGCATCCCCAGACTTTTCATACGTTATCCTGTTGATGAGCAAGACAGGGGTTCCCGGTTTTATCTGAAGGAGAGCTGCATCCGGCTCACTTGCTATTCCAGCTTTTATTGATTGCTGCGCACGATCGATTTGGCACCCATACTTCTCTTGCAACACATGATAGAGCGAAGAGGACAAATCCTCCAATTCAGCTCCGGGAAACCGGTGAAAGGGCAAATGCACCTGTTCAATGGCCATTGGGCTGTTATCAGCACACCGTATGCGAGTTATTATATATATATCTTGTCCAGAAGTAAGGTTAAGTGCCTTTGAGACTAGTTCAGAAGGTTTTGTTAATTCCTTTGAAATAGTAATTGAGGACGGATTATATCCTAATGCTCGCATCTCTTCGTTAAAACCCAATAAATGATTGAGCTGGATCCCGGTCCTTTTATTGGCTACAAAACTACCCTTGCCCTGCTGCTTGAAAATCAACCCTTCCTGAAGAAGCCCATCAAGAGCCCTTCTGATGGTTATCCTACTTACATTGAAATATATGCACATTTCCTCTTCAGTAGGGATCTGCTGGCCCTCTTCCAATTTTCCAGTTTCAATGAGGCTGGTATAATAATTGATCACTTGCTGGTATCTGGGTACTGCTTTCATATCAACTCCCTAAACTCATTATGTTGTCATAATAAGTACAATATCATCCTTGCCATTCCCTGTCAATCTTTTATATCAGGTTCGTTGTAACTTTTTTATCGGATACGTTGCATGCAAGTCGGTTGCCTGTACATTTGGGAATTCCTGAGCTGCCTCGCGTACAACAACGGCAGGGTCATGGTCATTAGGGAGATGAGTGAGAAGCAGGCGCCCTACCTGCGCAACTGAAGCTACCCTGCCTGCCAGACGGGCTGAAAGATGATGTCCCTCCTGGCCCAAATCCCTGCCTATGTAGGAAGCCTCACACAATAGCAAGTCGGCATCCCTAGCAATCGATAGCAGTGAATTGCACATTGCTGTGTCTGAAGAGTAGACAAAAACTTCAGAACCATGTGCAACCCTTACGGCATATGAGGCAATCGAATGTTTGACCTTCCGAAAAAACAGAGAAAACGGCCCTTCTGCAACAGAGAACCGATCATGTATCCGATGGAGGATAAAGACATCATTTGCTGAGAGTTCCTTCATAAGCCAGCTTGGGGCGGAGGGAACATACACATGCACGGGTTGTATCGGTATGCCTTTGCTCCTTCTTGTCTCCAAGGCATACCGCAAAGGGATAATATCTGCAAAATGATCGAAGTGCAGATGTGAGAGCACTATTGCATTGATTGCACCCACGTCGCAAACATGTTGCAATTTGGCCAAGCTCCCGTTTCCCATATCAATGAGAAGGGTATACCTCCCTTCAGTAATCAGATATGACGAACATGCGCCGTTTTCTTGTGGATATGTCCCATTGTTTCCCAGAACAGTTAGTTTCATGTCATTGCTCCTACCAGTGATAACTCAAAGTCATTATAACAACATGATAACTATAAAAGCAATAAAATAGTGCCCACAGGAATGCAAAAAAACCTCCCTTGTCAGGAGGAGGTCTTTCTCACTATGCATGTACCGTGAGGGCATGAACCTTTTGCCGGCATTGTATGCACATAACCAGAAATACGCTGTCTACCTGCTATGCCTGCCCTTCAGCACCTCAATGACCTCACTGAGGGGGACATTCTTCTCAGCAAGCAATACCAGGAAGTGGTACATAAGGTCTGCCGCCTCACCAAGGAAGAGGCCCTTGTTGTCGTCCTTGCTCTCAATGATGAGCTCAACTGCCTCCTCACCCACCTTCTGTGCGATCTTATTCAGGCCGCGACTGAAGAGATGGTTGGTATAGGAACCTTCCTGGGGGTATTCGCGGCGGTCACTGATGACCTCCTCGAGGTAGAAGAGGAACTCACTGGAAGTCACCGCAGCAGGATCATTGACCTCACTGAAGCAGGTATCACTGCCTGTATGGCAGACAGGTCCTGTAGGAACAGCCTTGATAAGCAGGGTATCATGGTCACAATCCTCGATGATCTCACGCACCGTCAGATAGTTGCCACTCGTCTCCCCCTTGGTCCAAAGCTTCTGGCGACTTCTTGACCAGAAGGTAACCAGGCCCCTATCGCGGGTGAGCTTGAGCGACTCCTCATTCATATAGCCAAGCATCAGAACCCTTCGGGTTACTGAATCTTGGACAATCGCGGGAATGAGTCCATCCATTTTTGTAAAATCAAGTGCCATACGAAGTCTCCTTACTGCCCTTTACGCATAGGTATACCACGTTGCGAAAGAAAAATCTTTAGCTCAGGGATATCAATTTCATGAAAATGGAAAATAGAGGCTGCCAATGCGGCATCAGCCTTTGCCTTGGAGAAGACATCCACAAAGTGCTCCATCGTCCCTGCCCCTCCGCTGGCGATGACTGGAATGCCTACAGCCTCACCCACACGCCGGGTTATATCCAAGGCAAAACCCTGTTTCACCCCATCATGCTCCATGGATGTCAGCAATATCTCCCCACATCCCCGGCCATAGGCCTCCTTGGCCCAAGCGACCACCTCCAAGCCAGTAGAAGTCCTGCCCCCGTGCACATAGACCTCCCACCCCTCTTCTGTCGGGGTGTCAAAGCGAGGGTTTCGCCTTGCATCGATGGCACAGACCACGCATTGGGAGCCATACTGCAGGGCCAGGGTGTCTATCACCGAAGGGTCCGCAACAGCCTGGCTGTTGATGGAGATCTTGTCAGCTCCGCTGTCAAGCAGCATCCCGACATCAGAGGCGTTGCGAATCCCCCCTCCTACGGTAAAGGGGATGCCTATGTGGTCGGCAATGCGCCTGACCAGGGCCTTGAAGGTGGAGCGGTTCTCCACGGTGGCCGTGATGTCAAGGAAGGTAAGCTCGTCCGCACCCTGCTCGCTGTAGAGCTTTGCAAGCTCAACAGCATCACCTGCATCACGCAAGTTGATGAAGTTGACCCCTTTCACCGTCCTGCCATCACGTATGTCCAGACACGGTATGATTCGTTTAGCTAGCATCGGTCTCCTCCTTGAAGCGCATGAGGGCTTCGAGCGTTATGGCCCCTTCGTACAGGGCCTTTCCAATAATAGCCCCACCCAAGCCAGCCTTGTGGAGGGCATACACATCTTCCATGGAGGTCACCCCACCCGATGCTATCAGGTGCAGGGAGGGCCTGGAGGCAAGCAGTTGATCGTACAGGGCAAAGGAAGGACCGCTGAGCATCCCGTCAAGGGCTATATCGGTACAGATGACCCGATAGAAGCCCATATCCAGATACGAGTCAATGAACGGGCCCACCTCCAAGGCAGTGGTCTCAAGCCACCCATGGGTTGCGATCATGCCATCTTTGGCATCGGCACCCAGGATGAGCTTGTCCGCGCCATAGCGGGCGAGCCAGCTTTCCACCATAGGGGGATCACTTGCGGCAATGGAGCCGCACGTGACCATGCTCGCCCCTGCGTTGAAGGCATCCCGAAGGTCATCAAGGCGCTTGATGCCTCCACCAAAGTCGATGACAAGGCTTGTATTGCCGGCAATGCGCTCCAGACTCTTCAGGTTTACAATGGTGCCACCCTTCGCCCCTTCCAGGTCCACAAGATGCAGCCTCTTCAGCCCATGGGCCTCAAAGCGCTTTGCCATCTCCAGGGGGTCGGAAGCATACTCGGTCTTCAGGGCGTAGTCGCCCTGGATAAGGCGTACACAGGATCCGCCGATAATATCGATCGCAGGAATAATATCCATCAGATTTCCTCCAGAAAATTCTTCAGCATGCGCTCCCCGGCACTGCCGCTCTTCTCAGGGTGAAACTGGCACCCCCAAAAGTTATCCTTGCGCAAGGAAGCGGCAAACTTCACCGAGGCATACTCGGTGGAGGCGATGGTGTCCAGGGAGAGCGGCACATAGTAGCTGTGGACAAAGTAGCACCAAAGAGGGTCGGAAAGCCCTGCAAACAAGGGGTCCTCTTCAACCTCAAGGGTGTTCCACCCCATGTGCGGTATCTTCTCCCCGTTGGGGGGGGTGAACTTCCGTACGGTTTCAGGAAACATGCCCAGGCACCGGGTATCATGCTCCTCACTGAAGGAGCACATCAGCTGCATCCCCAGGCAGATGCCCAGAAAGGGCTGCGCCAAGGAGGGCAGGAAGGTATCAAGGCGACGAGAGTGGAGGTAGGCCATTGCAGTCGAGGCCTGCCCTACACCGGGGAAGATCACCTTGTCCGCGCCCCTCAGTTCATCCCGGTCCTCTGTCACTGTCGCCTCATAGCCAAGGCGTTTGAGGGCACACAACACAGAACGGGTATTACCTGCATTGTATTTGACGATGGCAATCTTCATAAGAGGCCCTTGGTTGAAGGCAATGCATCACTGTGGGGGTACTTGTGTACAGCCCTCTTGAGGGCACGGGCGAATGCCTTGAACAGGGCCTCCACCTGGTGATGCACATTGCCCGGTGACACCTTCATCGCCAGGTTGCACTGTGCGGCATCACTGAAGGACTTGAAGAAGTGCTCAACCATCTCAGTGGGGAAGGTGCCCACATACTCGCGCTTCAAGGGGACCTCCCAAAGCAAGGAGGGGCGACCGGAGAAGTCCAGGGCCACCTCGGCAAGCACGTCATCCATGGTAAGAAGTTCAAAGCCGTAGCGGCTTATGCCGCGCTTCTCTCCCAGAGCCTCACGTATCCCCTGCCCCATGGCAAGGGCAACATCCTCTACGGTGTGGTGCTCATCCACCACCAGGTCCCCATGGGCATGCAAGGTGATATCAAGGCCGCTATGCCTGAGCACCTGGTCGAGCATATGGTCGAAGAAGGGGATGTGGGTATGCACCGAGCCCTCTCCTGTCCCATCGAGGTTCACCGATAGGGAGATCTCAGTCTCCTTGGTGTTCCTGGTTACCTCAGAGGCACGTACCTTGGCCTTGGCCCCATCAAGCAGGAAGGATGCTATGGCATTCCAGTTGTCACTGACAAAAATACAGGTATCTTTGAGCTCCTCATCCAACGCATCCTTTTGGGAAGGGGGGACAAACCAGATGGCCTTGCACCCAAGGTTATAGGCCATGCGCATATCTGTCTGACGGTCACCGATGACCACTGAGTTGGTCAGGTCATACTCCCCGCCTTGGTACTTCTTCAGCATCCCGATCCCAGGCTTGCGCCCCGGACAGTTGTCTGCAGGAAGTGAGAAATCGACATGCACATCATCAAAGGTGATGCCCTCGCCCTGCAAGGTTGCCAGGATTCGCTCTTGCGGCTTTGCAAAATCATCCAAAGGGAAGGAGGGGGTCCCCACCCCGTCCTGGTTGCTGACCATGGCAAAGTGGAAATCGCTCTCCTTACGTATCCTGGCGAGGGCGCCAAAGACCCCGGGGATGTAGATAATCCTCTCAAATGAGTCTATCTGGTCCTCAATTACAATAATTCCATCGCGGTCGAGAAATAGGACCGCCTTATGCATCTTCTTGTTCATCATGCTTCCTCATATTCAGAAAGTGCGGCCAATAGCTTGTCATTCTCAGTCCTGCTTCCTATCGTTATCCTCAGGCAATCCTCACAATGGAGCTCACGGCTGCGGTTTCGTACAATGATACCTGTTTGGGCAAGATAGTGGTAGAGCTTGTCCGCCTGACCTACCCTGACCAAAAGGAAGTTCGCATCACTGGCAAAGAGCTCCACCACACAAGGCAAGAGGGGAAGAGCCTCTTCCATCCTCTTCTTCTCCTGCAGCGTCAAGGCAAGGGTCTCTCTGACCCTATCAGCCTGAGCCAACCCCCTGAGGGCTAGCTCCTGCGATGGCCCCCCCACATTGTAGGGGTATTTCATGCTGTTCAGAACCTTGCAGAGCTCTTCACTTGCAACAGCTATCCCTACCCTTGCATTGGCAAGGGACCAGCACTTGGAAAGGGTGCGCAGCACCACAAGACGGGGAAACTTGGAAAGGAGGGTGACAGCACTTCCCAAGGAGGAGAAGTCAAAATACGCCTCATCGACTACGGTGATGCCATCGAAAAGAAGGCAGACCCTCTCGATCTGGTCGAGGGGGAAGGCATTGCCGGTAGGGTTGTTGGGCGAACAGATGAACAGCAGCTTGCTCCTACCCCCCTGCACTTCTTCAGCATCTTTTCCCAGACTCCCCCGATCCTCCCTCGCTCTCCTCTCCCGTTCGAGAAAGGCCTCCAAGGCATCAAAGTCAATGGCGAAGTCCGGTGTGAGGGGGACCTGTTCGACCCCTACGTCATTGATGTCGGCAAAAACTCGATACGCCCCATAGGTCGGGCTCATGATGATCGCCTTGTCCTTGCCAGGATTGCAGAAACAGCGAAACAGGTTGTCCAGGATCTCGTCGCTGCCATTGCCTATGACCGTCTGGGCAAAGGGAAGGCCCAACACCTCATCGAGGGCCCTTCGCACCTGGGTGCACAGGGGATCAGGATAGCGGTTACGCCCCACGTCCCCGACAAAATCCCTCCAGTTCTCATTGGCATCGAGGTAGACCTCAGCCTCCCCTACAAAATCATTGCGCGCACAGCTGTACGGCACAAGGTTGGCGATATTCTTGCGAAGCAACTTTCTCATCTCTCTCCTCCCAATCGTATAAGGACGGCATTGCGGTGGGCAGTGAGCCTCTCCGCCTCAGCCAAGGTAACCAACGTCCGACTCAAATCCACAAGGGCCTGCCTGCTCAGGCTCTGAATCGTAATCTTCTTGACAAAGGAGTCGGTGCTGACCCCACTGTATGAGTGTGCCCACCCGTTGGTAGGCAGGGTATGGTTGGTGCCGCTGGCATAGTCACCGGCACTCTCGCACGAGTAGGGCCCAAGAAAAATCGAACCTGCGTTTACGACCAAGGACTCCAGCTCCAGAGGATCGGCCGTGTTGATGATAAGGTGCTCAGGGGCATACTCGTTCACCACCTTGGCAGCCATAGCCAGGGTAGGGCAGACAAACGCATGCGAATGGGACAGGGAAGAAAGCAGGTAAGATTGGCGCTCCAGAGCTTCCAACTGCACAGAGAGCTGCTCCTCCACCTTGTCCAGGAAGGCAAAACCACTCTCCTTTTCGCCAAGGATGACCAGCATCGACTGACTGTCCATACCATGTTCAGCCTGGCTGAGCAGATCGCTGGCAACAAAGGAAGGGTCGGCGTCGACTGTAGCGACTACCATCACCTCACTGGGACCGGCGGGCATGTCGATTGCACAGCAGGAGGTGCTTACCTGCTTCTTTGCCTCAGTGACATATTGGTTTCCAGGTCCGAAGATCTTGTCCACCTTGGGCACACTCTCACTTCCATAGGCCATCGCTGCGATGGCCTGTGCCCCCCCAAGCTTGAAGACCTGGGATATGGAGCAAAGCGAGGCTGCATACAAAATTGCAGGATGTACCTTGCCAGAAGAGTCTGCAGGGGTGCACAGCACCACATCCCGACACCCGGCGACCTGGGCGGGAATGCCCAGCATCAGGGTGGTGGAGATCAAGGGCGCTGTCCCTCCCGGCACATAGAGGCCGACACGCTGGATGGGCACTATCTTGCGCGAAAGCTCGATGCCCTCTGAGACGGTGAGGCTTTCACCTTGGGGAAGCTGAACTTCATGGAAGGCACGGATATTGCCATAGGCTTGTGCAAGGGCATCTTTCAAGCTGTCGGGGACCAATGCTTCAGCTTCAGCAAACTCCCCTTCAGAGACAGAGAGTGAAGCAAGGTCAGCTTTGGCAAACTGCTTTTCAAAAGCAAAGAGAGCGGCATCCCCACCAGAGGCCACGCGCCTGATGATATCAGCAACCTGCTGTTGTACCGTAGAGGTGGTGTCGCTTGCTCGTCTCAAGAGACGGGCAAGCTCTCTCCCCTCTGGGGCATAGTTTCTACTCAGATACGCCATGGAAATCTCCTACTCTGTCATCTTCTCGATGGGGGTCACCAGGATGCCTTGGGCTCCAAGGGCCTTGAGCTGTTCGAACACATCCCAGAAGAGATCCTCAGCAACAACAGTCTGCACTGAAAGCCAGCCCTTTTCCATAAGGCGGGTCACCGTCGGGCTCTTCATGCCTCCGACGATACCGGCTACCTGGTCAAGATGCTCTTCAGGGAGGTTGAAGATGACATACTTGTAGGAAGCGGCCCTCATGACCGCATCGATGCGCAGCATCAGGCGGTCCAGGATGGCGCCCTTCTCCCCGTTCCCCATCGTCTTGCGCCCGATCATGACCGCAGTCGAGGTGTATATCTTCTCCACCTCCCGCAGTCCGTTCATAGCAAGGGTGGCCCCGCTGCTGACCAGGTCGCAGATGACATCAGCAAGCCCGATGGCAGGGGTCACCTCAACAGAGCCGGAGACCTGCACTAAGGTGGCCTTGATCCCCTGTTCGGAGAGGATTCTCTCAAGGATGTGCGGATAGCTTGTTGCTATACGCTTTCCCTCCAGAGAAACGAGCCCTTGGTAGGTGAAATCATTGGGGACTGCGATGCTGAGGCGGCACTTGGCAAAGCCAAGGTCACGCAGTACCTCAAGGTCGATGGCCTGCTCGTCATACTCGTTGCGCCCTACGATGCCGATGTCGGCGACCCCATCACGCACATACGAGGGGATATCGTCGTCACGGACATAGAGGAACTCAAGGGGAAAGTTCGCAGCCCTCTCCTTCAGGACACGGGAATCGGACCCAAACTTGATCCCACAACTCTTGATGATATCCAAGGACTTCTCGCTCAAGCGCCCACTCTTCTGAATTGCAATGCGTAACACCTGCTCCATTTTTTCCTCCTAGAAAAAACAATAAAAAAAGCCCCCGCGACATGCGGAGGTCTGTATATAGGTAACAGCGCCCACCTGTCTAAGGTCGGATAATCATGCCATGATGATGGATGCTGGTATGTTTCTTATTCATAGAGCTACCATAATGCCAGAACGGGGAATAAGTCAAGGGCTATTCAACAGAGATGCATACTTATTCAATCAATATGCATGGTGGTCGACAGGCCGCCTGTGATCCCACAAGAAAGATGGAAAGCCTCAGATGCTTTAGGAAGATGAAGCATAGCCCTCTGTCCTATTGGCACGTACGTTCTAGGTTGC
>Ga0265295_1002741_pt1 | contig 27040 bp, 16 predicted proteins | sample Munlansysbiofilm_FD_192503 | JGI IMG/M metagenome (GOLD analysis project Ga0265295, IMG submission 192503) | Leachate microbial communities from a municipal landfill in Southern Ontario, Canada - Methane capture system biofilm | ecosystem: Engineered > Solid waste > Landfill > Unclassified ... | reverse complement strand
CGCCCAGGGCGATATCCAGCCCCAGCGAGCCGGTGGACACGACCTGGATGTCGTGTTCGACCTGATTGTCGCCGTAGCGCATGATGGAGCCCTTGCCGAACTGCTTTTCGATCTGAGACAGCGCGGCGGCCAGCGCCTTGGCACGTTCGGGGTTGGCCTTGCCGGAGCGATCATCCATGAGCGAATTCCTATCGTGATTGACAAGCCGCCGGGGCTGCAGCCAGAGAGCGGCCGTGCCCGCTTGCGGCGGGGTTCTGGAAATTATGGCATTAAATTATACTGTATGGAAATACAGATGTGCCAATCTGCTCACAGTCCAAGCACCGATGCAGGCCAGTGCCCGCCCGCACACCGCCCATCGTTTACCCTAAATGACCCCCCAGCACTGGGCATGTCACAATGAGCCCGACCCGGGCCGACAGCGCCCGCCTTCCCTGGATGTCATTCCCGCCATGCGTATCCTGATTGCCGAGGACGACAGCATTCTCGCGGACGGGCTATCCCGATCGCTGCGCTACGAAGGCTATGCCGTGGATGTCGTCAACGACGGCTCCAGCGCCGATTCGGCCATACAGCTCCAGGCCTTCGACCTGCTGATCCTGGACCTGGGCCTGCCGCGCCTGGACGGCCTGTCCGTGCTGCGCAAACTGCGCCAGCGCGGCGCCCCGCTGCCCGTCCTGATCCTGACGGCGGCCGACTCCGTCGAACAGCGCGTAGAAGGCCTGGACCTGGGCGCCGACGACTACATGTCCAAGCCCTTCGCCCTCAGCGAACTGGAGGCCCGGGTGCGCGCCCTGATCCGCCGCCACGGCGGCACGCGTGCGTCCATCCTGCGTCACGGGCGGCTTTCCTTTGACCTGAACGGGCGCGTGGCCACCATCGACGACGCGGTCGTCGAACTGTCTGCCCGCGAGACCAGCCTGCTGGAAATCTTCCTGTCGCGCAGCGGCCGCATGATCAGCAAGCATCAACTGGTGGATCTGCTGTGCGAATGGGGCGAAGAAGTCACCACCAACGCCATCGAAGTCTACATCCACCGGCTGCGCAAAAAAATCGAGCCGGCCGGTGTCCACATCCTGACTGTGCGCGGCCTGGGGTACTGCCTGGAACCCGACAGCCGCGCCATACCGGCGGACGCAACCGCCATCGGCTGACGGCGCATCTCCCGCCATGTTCGCAGCCCCGGTATCGCGCAGCCCCCGCCGCCGACATGCGACCCTGCTGGGCCGCATTCTGCTGTGGATGATTGTCCCGCTGTTCGTCCTGTGGTCGATCGGCATCGTCATCACCTACTTCATTTCCCTGAACATCGCCAATTCGCCCTACGACCGGACGCTGTCGAGTCATCTGCGCCTGCTGCGCCACGAAGTCGAGCAGCAGCGCCTGGCCCAGGGCGTGACCTTGTCGGAATCGGCCCGTACGGTGCTGGCCGGAGGCACGGACGAAGCCGCCACCAGCTGGCAGATCCTGGATGCCAACGGCCACCTGCTGGCGGGCGACCCCGCCATTCCCACCCCGGAAAACTGGGACTACGACATCGACCAGATCCGCTTTCGCAACGCATCCCGGGATCACCAATCCATCCGCCTGGCCTACGTCTGGGGTGGACGCGACCGCGACGGCACCGGCTTCCTGACCGTGGTGGCCGAGTCCGCCGAGGCGCGCGCCACGTTGCAGCAGGAAATCCTGACCGGCATGCTGACGCCCCAGCTCATCATCCTGCCCCTGGCCGCCATGCTGGCCGGGCTGGGCCTGACCCAGGGTCTGGAACCCCTGAGCCTGCTGCAGGAACTGATGCAGCGGCGCAAACCCAGCGACCTGTCCCCCATCCGCGATGACCTGGCGCCAGCGGAAATCGTGCCGCTGATTGCCGCGATGAACAGTGTGCTGCTGCGCCTGTCGGATTCCATCGAATCTCAACGTCGATTCGTCGCCAACGCGGCCCATCAGCTGAAAACCCCACTGGCCGGTATCCGTACCCAGTGCGAACTGGCCCTGCGCGAACAGGAACCCGCACGCATGCGCGCCAGCCTGCAGCAACTGATCGCCGGATCCCAGCGCGCCACCCGGCTGGTGAACCAATTGCTGCTGCTGGCGCGGGCAGAATCCATCGACCCCACCCAGACACGGCACACCGAACGGCTGGATCTGCAGTCCCTGGCCGAGGCCTGCACCCTGGAATGGGTCGAGACCGCCCTGCAGCGCCACATCGACCTGGGATTCGAATCGCCCGGCACACCCCTGCCGATCTTCGGCAATGCGGTGATGATTCGCGAACTGCTGAACAACTTGATCGACAACGCCCTGCTCTACACACCCCGGGGCGGCAAAGTCACGGTGCGCGCCCTGCCCGAAGGCGACCGGGTCTGCCTGGAAGTCCAGGACTCCGGCCCCGGCATCCCGCCCGAAGAGCAATCCCGGGTCTTCGACCGCTTCTACCGGATTCTGGGCCATGGCGCCGAAGGCAGCGGCCTGGGCCTGGCGATCGTGCGCGAGGTCGCCGAACATCACCACGCCACCATCGCCTTCCTGCCGCCTGGCAACCGCCACGATCCGGTCAGTGCCGGCACCCGGCTGCGCGTTTCCTTTCCCCGCGACGACATGCCCAGGACCCGCACATGATCCGAGCCCGCCCCATGCCGCACGACGCGCTGGACGATGCCCATCGCCCCATGACCCACGAAGAACGCCGCGTCATCCTGGCGTCCTCGATGGGCACCGTCTTCGAATGGTATGACTTCTATGTCTACGGTTCCCTGGCGGCCGTGATCGCCCAGCACTTTTTTTCCGGCCTGAATTCCACGGCGGGCTTCATTTTTGCCCTGCTGACCTTCGCAGCCGGTTTCGCCGTGCGGCCCTTTGGTGCGCTGGTGTTCGGCCGGCTGGGCGACATGGTCGGGCGCAAGTACGCCTTTGTGATCTCGATCCTGATCATGGGCATGTCCACCTTTCTGGTCGGCGTGCTGCCTTCGTCGGCCTCGATCGGCACGGCCGCCCCCACGATCCTGCTGCTGCTGCGCCTGCTGCAGGGGCTGGCCCTGGGCGGAGAATACGGCGGCGCGGCCGTCTACGTGGCCGAACACGCGCCCCAAGGCCGACGCGGTTTCTTCACCAGCTGGATCCAGACCACGGCCAGCACCGGCATGTTCCTGTCGCTGGTCGTGGTCCTAGGCACTCGGGCCACGCTGGGGCAGGAAGCCTTCGACGCCTGGGGCTGGCGGGTGCCGTTCCTGATTTCCGTGCTGCTGCTGGTGATTTCGGTCTGGATCCGGCTGCGCCTGCACGAATCACCCGCCTTCACCCGCATGAAAAGCGAAGGCCTGGTCTCGCGCGCGCCCATCAAAGAAGCCTTCGGGCGCTGGCGCAACCTGCGCCTGATCCTGCTGGCCCTGATCGGCCTGACCGCCGGCCAGGCCGTGGTCTGGTATACCGGCCAGTTCTACGCTTTGTATTTTCTGACCGAAACCCTGGGCGTAGAAGCCAACATCGCCAATATCCTGGTGGCCCTGGCCCTGCTGCTGGCCTGTCCGTTCTTTCTGATATTCGGCGCTCTGTCAGACCGGATCGGACGCAAACCCATCATCATGGCAGGCTGCCTGATTGCCGCCCTGAGCTATTTCCCCGTCTTCAAGGGCCTGACCCATTACGCCAACCCTGCCCTGGAACGCGCCCAGAAGCAGGCCCCGGTATACATCGTCGCCAATCCAAAGGATTGCTCATTGCAATTCAATCCGGTGGGCATCGCGTCCTTTACCAGCGCCTGCGACCTGCTCAAGACGTTCATGGCCAGCCATTCGGTGCACTACATCAACCAGCCCGCCCCGGAAGGCGCCACGGCCTACGCCCTGGTGGGCGACCAGCGCATCGACGCATTCGATGGCACCGCGCTGCCACGCGCCGAATTCGCACGCCGCAACGCCGCGCTGCAGGACACCCTGCGCCAGGCTGTACGCAGCCATGGCTATCCCGCCTACGCCGATCCATCCCAGATCAATTTCACCATGGTGCTGCTGCTGCTGTTTTTCCTGGTGCTGCAGGTCACCATGGTCTACGGGCCGATCGCCGCCATGCTGGTGGAGATGTTCCCCACGCGCATCCGCTATACCTCCATGAGCGTGCCCTATCACATCGGCAACGGCTGGTTCGGCGGCTTCCTGCCCCCGGTGGCCTTCGCCACGGTAGCCACCACCGGCAATATCTACGACGGCCTGTGGTATCCGATCGCGGTGTGCGCGATGACGCTGGTCGTGGGCCTGCTGTTCGTCAAGGAAACCCGGCACAATGACCTGGATGCGCCCTAGTCAGATTTAAAGAGCTGCCAAGCGCCCGGTCCCGATTTATCCGAGACGTAAGAGAAATGCAGGGAGAGTCAGCCGGCGGATGTCAGAACAGTTTATTCAACAATTCAGGCTCGGACGATTTAAGCCGTTCCAGCATGCTGTTCACGTAAAACATATCTGGCGAGGCATTCACCGGAAGCACGATAACCGTGTAATCCGGCTGATTCTTATCCAATACGAAAGTCACCAGGCCAACGCCATGAATGCTGCACAACGACTTCAGACGGCTCATATCATCACTGCCCGTCGAGTCCGGAACCACGATATAGCTTCGATGTGAAAAAAGGCGATAGGCAACAGCCTGTCCAAAAGCCACCACAGGCTGGTTAGGCACTGCTTTGATTTCTGCTGAAACGATCTGCGGCTCGAACTTGAAGATGTCCTGTGCTCGGGGTTTCAAGATTCCAAGTACATCAGGAGTTCCCCACTTCCCCCCCAGAACACTGCCGCCAAGAGGTGCCGCCACTGTAGCATCATCGTTTTCTTCCAGCCAATCCGCGAAGCTTTGGTAGAAATCCTGTTCGGTCAGAGTTTCTGATGACGGCAAACCGGCCTGAAACAGGGCTATATCCACCTTATGTTCCTCGGCACTGGCCTGAGCATCATCTGCATCGACAAATTTGACGAGCCGATACGTTCCACGAGCGACCTTCATCACTTTGAGGGTCTCCTTCTTCAGAAAAGCATGAACAGCACCACGAATACTGTTGCGCGGCGTGCCGGGCGCCTCCTTTTCAACCTCTCTGACCAGATCAGCCCATCGTATCCCCTGCGGGTTTGCCTCAAGCACTTGCATGGCCTGTTCATAGATCTGTTGGCGACCAAGCTTCATGTCTTCCTCATTTCAATTTCACACGAACTCAAAGAGCCATAACCAGAATTCTAATACTCCCCCACTCTGGCCTTATTCTCCAGCCACGCCTGGAACATCAGCACGCCCCAAAGCGGGTATTGCGCATTGCGGCGCCCCGACAGGTGCTCCGCCCAGACGCGCCGGATCGGCGCCGGATCAAAATACCCCTCGTGCCGCAGACGCGATTCGTCCAGCAGGCTTTCCGCCCAGTCGCGCAACGGGCCCCGCAGCCAATCCCCGATCGGCACACTGAAGCCTTTCTTGGGCCGTTCGATCAAGGCACGCGGCACATGCCGGTACAGCACCTGCCGCAGAATCCATTTGGATGTGCCATCGCGCAGTTTCATGGATTGCGGAATCCGCCAGGCAAATTCCACCACCCGGTGATCCAGGAACGGCACGCGACTTTCCAGGGACACGCCCATGGCAGCGCGATCGACCTTGACCAGGATGTCGTCGGGCAGATAGGTGATGGCATCCAGCGCCATCAGGCGCTGTACGTCATCCAGGCCATTCAGCGGCAACGGCCTGCCATGCAGGCAGGTCGCGGGTTCGCGCCCGTCCACCACCAGACCAGCCGGTTCCCAGCGCGAGATCGACTGCAGGTACAGATCGTCGATGCGCTCGGCAGACAGCTTGCGGGCGCTCTGATGCAGTTTGTCGCCAGGCGCGGTGCGCAGCGAACCAGGCAACACGGACCGCAGCGGTCCAAGCACAGCATCCCAGGCCCCGGACGGCAGCACACGGATGCCGCCTGCCAGCAGTCGCCGCAGGCCGCGCGGCAGGTGTGATATCCGCCCCCAGTGCCGGCTGTTGCGCGCATAGCGGCCATAGCCGGCAAACAACTCATCACCCGCATCGCCCGACAGCGAAACCGTGACGTGGCGACGCGCCAGCTGCGACACCAGGAAAGTCGGGATCTGCGAGGCATCGGCAAAGGGTTCGCAATACAGGTCCGGCAAACGGGGGATGACGTCTCGCGCCTGATCTGCGGTGACATACAGTTCCGTGTGATCGGTGCCCAGGTGCCGGGCGACCGCCAGGGCGTGTTCAGCCTCGTTGTAGCCCGGCTCGTGAAAGCCGATGGCAAAGGTCCTGACCGGGCGCGAGGACTGGGCCTGCATCAGCGCCACCACCGTGGACGAGTCGATCCCCCCCGACAGAAAGGCCCCCAGCGGCACGTCGGCCAGCATCTGCTGGCGCACGGCGGATTTCAGCACGTCCTCCAGTGCATCGATGGCATCCCGGTCCGACCCGGAAAACGGTGCGCGGTTGCCGGACACGGCAACGTCCGCCAGCGACCAATAGGTTTCCACCTGCGGCTCGCGCCGGTCGAGCGACACGGTCAGCAGGCAGCCTGCCGGCAACTTGAAAATGCCTCGATAGATGGAATGCGGCGCCGGAATATAGTTGTGCCGCATCAGCAGACACAAGGCATCGCGATCGACTTCCGCCGCGCAGCGCGGATGCGCCCGCAACGCCTTGAGCTCGGAGCCGAACAGGAAGCAGGCATCGTTCCCGGCGCCCTGCCAGCCGTAATACAGCGGCTTTTCGCCCAGGCGGTCCCGCCCCAGGGTCAGGACACGCGCCTGAACATCCCAGACGGCAAAGGCGAACATGCCGATGCAGCGTTCCACCGTGGCGCGGATGCCCCAGGCCGCGAACCCCGCCAGCAGGGTCTCGGTATCCGAATGGCCGCGCCAGCCGGGCGCCAAGCCGGATTGCTCCAGTTCCCGGCGCAGGTCCAGATGGTTGTAGATTTCGCCGTTGAAGACGATCACGTGCCGCCCCGAAGGGCCGGCCATGGGTTGGTGGCCCGCCGCCGACAGATCCAGGATGGACAGGCGCCGATGGGCCAGCCCGACACCGGCCCCATCGGTCCAGACGCCGGTATCGTCCGGCCCGCGCGCCACGATGGTGCCAGCCATGCGTTCGAGCATGGCCGCAGCCCCGCGTGCGTCGTGTCCATGGCCGCTTTCCAGAAACCCCACCAGACCGCACATTGCGCTTTTCCCTTCGATCATCGTTTGGCCACCGGTCAGTCCGGCACGCATGGTACATTTTACGGTCTTCACCCCTTGCCCACCCTGCCCTGGCGAACGATCGCGCCGGGTTTCGCCATGGATGCACAGTCCCTCCCGGAAGAATCCGACTCCAGTTCATTCGAAAGCCACTTTCGCGACCCCGCGCTGGCGGCCGAGGCGCCGCTTGCCTGGCTGCTGGGGCAACGCCTGGACATTCTGGATGCCCTGCGCGGCCTGCTGTCGGGTGGGCAAGCGACAGCGCGGTTGCGCCTGTGGGTATTCCTGGAACTGGCTGCGCAGCCCCAGGGCCGCCTGCAACGAGAAGACCTGAACCAACTGTTCTTCAGCCTCAGGCCCGAAGCACTGGACGCAACGCTCAAACGGCTGCGCGATCTGGACTTGCTGGTCTGGGACGCCACTGATCAGGATTACCATCTGTCCGCACTCGCCCAGCAGCTTCAAAGCCTGCTGGCACCCTTGGCGCGCAGTGCCAGCGAAGACGATGAAATGGCGGCCCTGCTTGCCCAGGTGGCCGGTGCCCAGGCGCTGGGCCTGTCCGACGCGGGACAGATCCAGCATCTGCACGCCCAGTTGGCACGGCGCCACGACGAATTCGCAGACGTGATCGCCAGCGGATCGGAAGCCCGCCTGCGCGAGGCCCAGCCACGCTTCGAACGCGCCCTGCAACTGGTCGAACGGGCCGGCGAGGCCCTGACGGCGCTGATTCGCGGCGACCATGACGACCCTCGCCTGGAACGCGAGGCACGCGCCCTGGGGCGCGGACAGGCGCGCCTGCTGTCGATGGCCAGCCAGTTCACCCGCGCACTGCAGCAGGCCGACCGCCGACGCATCACGCTGGGCAGCACCGGCATCACCAGTTCCGACGTCCGCCAATGGCTGCAGACACGCGGCGAACTGTACGAATTGCTGGGTGACGCCCTGTCGTCCAGCCCCCACCCGGTGTTCATCAGCGGTCACGAACTGGTCGATGTCGCCGAAGCGGAATTCGACCGCGACCGCCCCGACCCGCATCGCGTCCAGGGCCTGCCCCCCGCCGCGCGGGCCGAATCCGGCACGCTGGAAGCCCTGCGCATGCCCGAAGAACTGGAAACCCTGATCGGGCAGTTGGCGCAATGGACTGCATCCGCGCCGCCCGGCACGCGGCCTTGCAGCCATCCCATCACGGATGCCGTGCTGGGCGGCCGCTACGCCCAGTCGGCCTATCGGATGCAATTGCTGCCGCTGCTGGGCGACGAACAGGCGCGCGCCTTGCAAGGACTGACGGGCGATCTGGCGCGTTCCCCCTGGCATGCCACGCTGCAGCCGGAACTGCTGGCGACACAGGACCCCTATGTTGCCTTCGTCAGCGCCGGCACCCTGGAACCCGATTTCCCGGACGACTCTCATGCATGAAACCCTTGATGACGCCGCCCTGCTGATCGCAGAACTGCTGGCCAGCCGCTGGCTGCCCCGGCGGCATCCCCGCGTGCGCCAGGCACTGATCGACGCCGATCTGTGGCAGACGGTGCAGGATCGCCTGGCCTTGTCGGGCCTGCGCCTGATCGACAACATTCACGCCGATCACGTCTGTGTCGCCCTGCTGCGCGGCGCCGAAACCACGGTCTTCGGCGAAACTGGCCTGAATGCCAACAATAATGTCCGCCTGCCGCGCGACGCAGTCTCGCTGCTGGTGCTGCTGTGGTCGCTGATCGTGCTGCCCAAGCGCGAACGCCAGGCCGCCCGCGCCGCCACCGCAGAAACCGACGGCCAGGCAGAAATGTTTACCGCCGAACGCCCGATCCCCAGCGCGGCCAGCGTCAGCCCCGTGGTGTCGTACAAGGCGCTGCTGGCCGACTTCGGCCCCCAGCTGGGGCGCAAGACCCGCATGGACGGCAATCTGAAACGCCTGGAGGCCCAGGGGTTCATCCTGCGCAAGGGCGATGACATCAGCGAAGGACCGCTGCTGGATCTGTTGCTGGACTATGATGCGCTGGCGCCGCGCATCCTGGAAGGCGCGCTCAGCGACGTGCTGGCGCGCGCGCGCCAGCAGGCGGAAAGCGATGCGTCCACAACCGGCACCGACCCGCACACGGAGGGCGAGCACTGATGTTTCACCTGCAATCCCTGGAACTGCTGCAATGGGACTACTGCCAGCGCCTGACGTTGCCGCTGGACGGCGCCATCATCACCGTGGCCGGGCCCAACGGCTCGGGCAAGACGACGCTGCTCGATGCCATGCGCACCCTGCTGGGCCTGGACTGCTCGGGCGGGCGCAACTACAAGACCTACGCACGCCACGCCAACGCCGACATGACCTGGCTGCGCGCCGTCGTGGACAATCGGCCACAGGGTCGTCAGACATCCAGCCGGCCATTCGCGCGCAACCTGCTGTACGCCGACCAGGTGACCCTGGCCTGCCGCATCGACCGCAACGGCGGCGACTGGCAGCGCCGCTACCTGATGACCGACGGCGACGTGCCCATCGAAACCCTGATCCAGACACCCGACAAGGATTGGCTCGGCATCGAACACTGGCGCAAACGCCTGGAAGGCGCCGGGCTGTCGCGCGCCATCGCCCGCGTGCTGGCGCTGGAACAGGGCCAGACCGACCGGCTGTGCGAATATTCCCCCAAAGAACTGCTGCGCCTGGTCTTTGACGTGTTCGGCGACCAGGAAGTCCTGGATCGCTACGAAGAAGCCCGCCGCCACCTGCTCGAACAGGAAGCCGAAGTCGAAACCGCCGAACGCGAACTGGCGCATGGCCGCGCGCAGCTGGCTGAACTCGAAGCCCGCGTCACACAATTCCGCCAATACCAGATGCGGCTGCGCGAACGCGAGGAACTGGCCACCGAAGTCGTGCCGGTGCTGGAATGGCACGAAGACCGGCACGATGCCGCCACCCGCCTGCACGATTTGCGCCGCCAGCGCCAGCACCAGGCGACGCAGCGACGCCTGCGGACCGAAGACCAGGCCAAACTGCTGCAATGGCTGGCAGCCCGCCAGGCCGCCCAGGACCATGTCCAGACCGTCGAACATCAAAAAGCAGACGCGCAATCCGCGCTGCAACAGGCCCGCGAGGCCGAAAAGCCGGTGGAAGAACTGGTCCGGCAGGCCGACGAACTGCAGGGCCTGGCTGCCATCGAAGGCGACGCAGCCCAATTGGCCGAACGTGTGCGCGATCTGGAAGCACAAAAATCGGATCTGGATCGCCGCTGGCATGACGCCAGCACCCGCCGCGCACAAGTCCGTGCCGCGCTGGATGATCTCAGAGGCCAGCGCCAGGCGCCCCCACCGCCCGAAGTCCAGCGCTTTCAGCGCACCCTGCGCCAGCAGGGCATCGGCCACCACCTGATGGCCGATGTGATTGAAATCACGGACGACGCCTGGCGCAACGCTGCCGAAGGCGTGTTGCGGGCCGCGCGCTGGGTGGTGGTGCTGGATGACCCCGGCGACGAGGGCCGCGCCATGGCCCTGGCAGAACAAGAACGCTATCGCCACTACCTGGTGGGGGATGCCGAGCAGGCCCCATCCAGTCCGCCTCCCGACAGCCTGCTGGCAGTCCTGCGCTTTGCCGATACCGCGCCAGGCTGGCTGCTGCAGCAACTGGCCCAGATCCGCCGGGTGGCCGACACCCAGGCTGGCGCCCGGGCGGGCGGTGAATGGATCACGCCCCAAGCCTACTGGCGCGACCGCCGCGGCGGTCGCAGCGTCTGGATCGACCCATCCGAACACCAGTTCGGTGTCGCCGCCCTGACTGCGCGCACCGAGGCGCTGGATCGGCAACTGGCGCAGCTGGACCGGCAATTGGCGGATCTGGCGCAGCAAGAACAGGGCTTGCGTCGCCAGCTGGATGCCGCCCGAAAAGCGGGCGAAGGGCATCGTGCCGCCGAAACCCTGATCCAGCGCAGCGAGGTCTTCGAACGCGCACGCCAGCAGTGGCCGGCCCTGAAGCAGGCCCGCACCGAGGCCGGAGAACGCTGGCAGGCCCTGGAAGAAGCGCACAAACAGGCCATCATCGACTACAAGGATGCGGACAACCGCTATCAGGGGCTGCAAAAACGCCTCACCGAAAGCGCCCGCGAAGCCGAGCAGGCCGAACGCAGATGGCGTGAGACCCGCACAGAACTGGGCGACCGGATTGCCGCGTCCCGCGTGCTGAAACAGCGTTTTCCTGCGCACTGGATCACCCGCGAAAAACGGCAGGCGCTGCTGCAACGCTACCAGAATGCGACACAGGCAAAACTGCGTGCCGACAACCTTGAGCGCGAACTGGCAGAAGGCCACTGGGAAACCGACGAAACCGTCGAGGAAAAGCAATTCCTGATGCAGGCCACGGTCGGCGACCAGACGGCCCGCCTGGAAACATGCAAGGCACGGAATGCGGCAGCAGCCACAGCCGTGTCCAATGCCCGCGAACGCTACATCGACGTACTGCGCGCCACAGTGCGCCGCTACCGCAAGAACATCACCGATCTGGGCGCCCTGGCCGGTGTCGAGGTCGTCGCCGAACTGCCGCACCTGGACAACGACGACACCGTACTGCGTCAGGCCGAACTGAAGGTCAGCTTCAATTTTGACGGCAAGGGCCGCATCGGACTGAATGATGGCGAGGCCTCGGGCGGCCAGCAGGTGATCAAGTCCCTGATCCTGCTGGTCGGCCTGCTCAAGGACGACGACATGTCCGGCGGCTTCGTGTTCATCGACGAGCCCTTCGCACACCTGGACGTGCGCAACATCCAGTTGGTCGGCCATTTCCTGAAGTCCACCCGTGCCCAGTACGTGCTGACCACGCCGATCACGCACAATGTCGAGGTGTTCGAACCCGCCGACATCACCCTGATCACCTCCAAGAAACCGCGTGACGCGCGCTGGGCGCCGCCCATCGGTGTCCTGCAGCGACGGGCGGAAGCCACGATCTGAGCGGCGCATCATGGGGACGGTTGACTGGATCGACGAGACCCGGGGCAGGAACCGGCGCGAACGCCGCGCAGGCATTCCGGTCCCCGAAGCCCTGCCGGCCCTGATCGCCGAGGACCGGAAAACACTGTTGCGCCGTTGGGTCCGCAACGACGCAACCCGGCGCCAACGCAGCACCCTGATCCAGGATGCAGGCACCACCGGAATCGAACTAGCCGACGCCCTGTGCGCATGGCTGCTCCTCGAAGGCTGGATCATCCGGTGCGAACGACTGTCAGGCGGCGCATGGCAATGGGACGCGCTGATCTGGCGCGACTTGCCGCGCCTGCAAGCCCTGCTGGGGGTCGTGGGGCCAGGGCGCCGTGCTGAAACACGCCAGGCGCTGATCATGCAGACACGAGACTGGCTGCAAACCTGGCGCACCACAGCAATGGCCCCGGACCCGGACCTGCTCGACGAACTGGAACAAGCCTTGGAACAGCTGGCCGAAGAACGGTCTCTGCCACCGGAACGGCTGGCTCGGCGCCTGGATCTGCTGCGCGCACTCGCGGCCTGGCACGACGAAGGGGCCTGTGGCACACGACGCGATTTCGCCCTGCATGCAGGTGACGGCACCAAGGCACTGTCCGGCGCAGACTGGCGCTGGCTGGAATCCGGTTTCGATCTGGAACGCCTGCGCATCACGCGCTTCGCATCGATGGCCTGGCTTGCTGGCGACATCACCCTGGGCTGGCCTGAAGCGCAGACCATGCCGCTGGGCCATCTGCATTGCATCGGCCTGCCGCTGACCGACCTGGACCGGATCACCTGCGCCACGACGCCGCAGCGCTGGTGGCTGATTGAAAACCGCGCCAGTTTCGAACGCCAGGCCCATATCCTGGAATCCGGCACGGCCCTGCTCTGGATGCCTGGCCGGCCATCGACCGACTGGCTGGTCACCATCGAACGCCTGCTGCGCCTGGCGCCGGCGCCTGCCTGGATCAGCGCTGATGCCGATCCTTCAGGCGTGGATATCGCCTGCACCGTCGGCGCGCTCTGGGAATCCCGGGGTCTGGCCTGGACACCGCACCGCATGGGGGTGGACGAATGGCACACCACTCCCCAGCGCTGGCCACTGAACACGCATGACCACCAGATGCTGGAACGCCTGCTGGCCCGCCCCCGGCTGCCGGACGAACTGCGCGTCCTGTGCCTGGCCATGCAGGCCGAAGGCCGCAAGGCCGAGCAGGAAGCCTGGCTCTGAACCGCTGACGCCTGCTGCTGCACCAGCCGATCAACACGGTCCACCCGAAAACCGCCGCCAGATCCCCGCATCGCCGCGCACCGATCCCCGCTACACTGGCAGCTGGTCCAGATCCTTCCAGGCATTCCATGAAAGGCATCATTCTCGCCGGCGGCTCCGGCACCCGGCTGCACCCCATCACCCGCGGCGTGTCCAAGCAACTGCTGCCCATCTACGACAAGCCGATGATCTACTATCCGCTGTCCGTGCTGATGCTGGCCGGCATCCGCGATGTGCTGGTGATTTCCACCCCCGACGACCTGCCCGGGTTCCAGCGCCTGCTGGGTGACGGATCGGATTTTGGCATCGCCCTGTCCTATGCCGAACAGCCCTCGCCCGACGGCCTGGCCCAGGCCTTCCTGATCGGCGCGGACTTCATCGCCGGCGACCGGGTCTGCCTGGTGCTCGGGGACAACATTTTCTATGGCTACGGGTTCAGCGGCATGCTGCGCGAAGCCGCCCAGCGGACCTCGGGAGCGACTCTTTTCGGCTACCGGGTCGCGGACCCTCAACGTTTTGGCGTGGTCGAATTCAATGCCGCCGGGCAGGCCGTGTCGATCGAGGAAAAACCCGCGCAGCCGAAATCCCCCTACGCCGTCACCGGCCTGTACTTCTATGACCAGGATGTCGTGGACATCGCCCGCCAGGTGCGGCCCTCGGCGCGAGGCGAACTGGAAATCACCGATGTGAACAATGCCTACCTGCGGCGGGGTGACCTGCACGTCACGCGCCTGGGGCGGGGCTTTGCCTGGCTGGATACCGGCACGCACGAAAGCCTGCTGGACGCAGGCACCTACGTGCAGACCATCGAGCGCCGCCAGGGGCAGAAAGTCGCCTGCCTGGAAGAAATCGCCTTCAACAACGGCTGGCTGGATCGTGCCGGACTGGAAGAACGCGGCGCGCGGCTGGCCAAGACCGACTACGGCCAATACCTGCTGGCCCTGGCACACGAGGCCAGTGGACCATGAAAGTCATCGACACGGCACTGCCCGGCGTACGCATCATCGAACCCCAGGTCTTCGGTGACGAGCGCGGCTGGTTCCTGGAATCATTCAGCGCCCGCCGCTACCGGGACACAGCAGGCATCGACCTGGTCTTCGTCCAGGACAATGTCTCGCGCTCCACTCGCGGCGTGCTGCGTGGCCTGCATTTTCAGCGGACCCGCCCACAGGGCAAGCTGATCCAGGTGACCGAGGGCGCCGTCTTCGACGTCGCCGTGGACATCGATCCCCGGTCCGCCACATTCGGCCAGCACGTCGCCATCGAACTGTCGGCCGACAATCACCGGCAGATCTGGATTCCTCCGGGCTATGCACATGGCTTCTGCGTCATCAGCGAGACCGCCACCTTCCAGTACAAATGCACGGACTACTACGATCCGGACGACGAAGGGGGGCTGGCCTGGAATTGCCCGGACCTGGCGATTCCCTGGCCGGAACGGCACCCCGTCCTGTCGGCCAAGGATCAGCGACACCCGGGATTGCAGGCCTGGGCACGCACGTTGCCGCGCTGAACCAGCCGACCGTTTCCAAGCGCGTACAATCGAGGCTCCTCGACGCTTCGTCCTGCCCGAAGCTTCCCCAATCCTGTTTTCACTCCCTCCATCGGCTCGCCCGACAAGACCATGTGGTTCAAGAATCTCAAACTCTACCGCCTTGCTCCCAACGTTTCCCTGACCGCCGCCGACCTTGAAACTGCCCTGGAACCGCTCGCCTTCCAGCCAGGCGGCAGCCAGGACAGCCAGGTGTCGGGCTGGTTGCCGCCGCGCGCGGACAGCGGCCTGGCCTATGCCCAGCATGGCCAGATCCTGCTGCGCCTGCAGACAGAAAAGAAACTGCTGCCGGCCACGGTCGTCAATCAGGCCAGCCGCGCCCGCGCCCTGCAGATAGAAGAACAGCAAGGCTACAAGCCTGGCCGCAAGCAGATGAAGGAAATCAAGGAGCAGATGACGATGGAACTGCTGCCACGCGCCTTCGTCATCGCCCACGACACGCACGTCTGGATCGATACCGTCAATCGCTGGGTAGCCATTGATGCAGCCGCCACCGCGCGCAGTGACGAAGTCCTGGGCCTGCTGGCCAAAACGCTGACGCCCTTCCCCATCGTGCCGCTGCACGTGGACATGTCGCCAGGTGCCGCCATGACGCTGTGGTTGTCCGAAGACGAGGCGCCAGCCGGCTTCACGATCGACCAGGACACGGAACTGCGCTCCACTGGCGAATCGCGCGCCACCGTGCGCTATGTGCGCCAATCGGTCGAACTGGACGAAGTCCGCCGCCATATCCAATCGGGCAAGCAATGCACGCGCCTGGCCATGACCTGGAATGACCGCGTGTCCTTCGTGCTGACCGAAAACCTGGATATCAAGCGTGTGGCGCCCCTGGATGTGCTCAAAGAACACCAGGACGCCCAGGCTGCCAACGAAGCCGAGCAGTTCGAGGCCGACTTTGCCCTGATGACGGGCGAACTGGCGCGCATGCTGGACGATCTGGTGGCGGCCCTGGGCGGAGAACGGCACAGCGACAAATAAGTTCATCGGCCGCCAGGCGCGTTTCTTTGATCGGCTGTCTCAAGAATGGCTTTGCCCGCTTGGGACAGCCCAGCGACAAATGATGGTCTCTCAAATATAATGAAACATCAATTTGATAATCATTATCATTAACCAGAAGCATAGAGAGGCTTTCCATGCGCAACACCCATCGTCCGCCGTCGTTGCGGCACACCACGGCCATCCTGGCTGCCGCCCTGGCCCTCTGCCTGTCAGGCGTGGCCTGGAGCGCAGCGCCGCCAGCATCGACCAAGGACCGGCTCTGGATGAGCACCAACTATCTGGAACACCCCGAGGAAGGCCTGTACGAACTGCAATACCACGCCCCCACCGGCCTGGTGTTCGCCTCGGTCATGGACCGCGTGCGCCGGGATGACAACCTGGGCTACCTGTACGCTTTCGATGGCAGGACGCTGGACATCAAGGGCCGCTATGCGATGCCGTACCGCGCATTCTCGCTGACACAGGACGCCAAGGGGCAATGGCTGTACGTCGGCCACACCCAGGCTGCGTCGCTGCGCATCAGCAAAGTCGATCCAAGGACCGGCAAGGTGATGCGGACCAGCGAACGGCTGCATGTCGATCCCAGCGAACCGCAGCACGAACACCTGCGTCACATCGTCCACAGCGCGCAGACTGGCGAACTGTTTACCGCCTACATCGGCAGCGTCAAGGAAAACGACAAATACCGTTCGTTCTACAAGCTGCTGATCCTGGATGGTGAGACCCTGCACATCAAGGGCGAAATCGAGAACGCATTCCCCTCGGTCGGCTATGCGCTGCATCTGGATCGAGGCACCGGCCATCTCTTTACCGCCGGATCCGACTACATCAATGAAATCGATCCCGTCACCCGCAAGATCGTTCACACCATCCGCCTGGACGACTCGATCAAGCCGCGCGTGAACAATCTGGTGGGCCTGGCCGTCGATGCCCAGGGTCACCGCATCTTTGCATCCCAGTTCATCCACCAGCCCCGCCCCGGGGACGAGGATGAACAGGACGGCCTGTACGTGTTCGACCAGAAAAGCGGCCAGCAACTGGCTTTCGTGCCGACCGGGAAAGGGGGCGTCACACTGGCCTACAGCCCGAAACACGACGAAATCTACGTCAGCAATTTCAACAGCGGCACCATCAGCGTCGTGAACGGCAAAACCTACGAAATAACCCAGCAGATCCCGGCCCATGTATTTCCCAACATGATGGCGCTGGCCGCTGACGAAAGCGCCCTGTACGTCGGCCTGAAGCAAGGATTCAACAAAATGTGGAATCCGGATGAATTCGTGGAAGGCGCCAAGGAACAGATCCTGCGCGTCACGCTGGACAAGGACGCAGCAAAAGGCTGACGACGCTGCGCGGGTGGGACGGATCGTGCCCGGCGGTGGCCGCCTGGCACGGCGGCCCGCGCCACCCAATCAATCAAGCCCGTGGAACACGCAGTCGTCGGGCCCGATGTGGGACGGTGGCGCCCAGGTCACATCGCGCAACGAATGCTGCACCAGGCTTTCGACCCCCATCAGCACGGCAAAGATCGCCATGCGCACTGGAATGCCGTTGTCCGTCTGGCGAAAGATCGCCAGGCGCGGATCGTGATTCAGGTCTGTGCTGAGGTCATTGGCGCCATCGCGGCTGTCGCGCGGCAAAGGGTGCATGACGATCGTGTCCGGGCCGCAGCAAGCATCCACGATTGCCTTGTTGACCTGGAAATCCGCCGAATAGCCTTCCAGATTCTCGCCCGAAAACCGCTCTTTCTGTACCCGGGTGGCGTAGACCACATCCGCCCCTTTCAAGCCAGCGGCCAGGTCGTGGGTCTGTTCGATCACATGGCCGTTACGGCCAGCCTGATCCAGCAGATGTTCCGGCATTTCCAGGCCCGGCGGGGATACCAGGGTGAATTTCATGCCGCGATACAGGGCCAGCAGCTTGATCAGAGAATGCACTGTCCGGCCATATTTCAAGTCCCCCGCCATGACGATGTGCGCACCATCCAGCAACTTGCCCAGGCGTGAGAATTCCGTGAGGATGGTGTAGAGATCCAGCAATGCCTGGCTGGGGTGTTCGCCCGCGCCATCGCCACCGTTGACCACGGGGATGTTGGTCGCAGCAGCGAATTCGGCCACGGAGCCTTTTTCCGGATGGCGGATCACCATGGCATCCACATAGCCACTCATCACACGACTGGTGTCATAGATGGATTCCCCCTTGGCCATGGACGAGAACGTGAATCCCGTGGTGTCGCAGACCGAGCCGCCCAGCCGGCAAAAAGCCGCACCGAAACTGACCCGCGTGCGCGTGCTGGCCTCGAAGAACAGATTGCCCAGCACAGCGCCTTCGAGCACGCGGGACACTTTCTGCCGCCGCGCAATCGGCTGCATCAGATCGGCCACCCGGAACAGTTCTTCGACCGATTCACGCGTGAACTGATCCACGGACAACAACTGATGCTTGTTATTGACCGCGATCCGGTCGCGCAAAGGGCCTGACTGTGCGCTTTGCGCATATTTTTCCAGCAGCGCGCCATTTTCCACGATCTCGGTGACAAAGCGTGCGACGACTTCCGGCATGGAGCGGGCTTCCTGGGAGCCTTCCGGCAGTAACCAGGTATCCAGGGCACGACGTTTGACGCCAATACGGGCCGCGAACACGTCGCGGGTCAGGTTCAGGCGGCGCATCGCGTCGCGCAAAAAGACTTGCTGGGAAATCGCCACGGCCGGCTCCTGTATACGCAATGCGTAGATTTTTACCGATCGCTCGACAGACGCGCAAGCAAAATCTCCGGCACCACGCCATCCGCATCAAAAAAACAACGCGCCATGCGCGAATCCCCTGGCGGCCTGAGCCCCTGTTTCAGAACCCGTCCGCAGCGGGTGCGGCCTCGACCCCGGCGACCGAGCGTGCGGCCAGTTCGGCATTGCGCGCCGAGCCTACTCCAAAGGCCAGTTGCTGCTGGGTGATCGGTGCGGCATAGCTCGGCGCGGCCAGCATGGTATGCCCCACGACCAGCGCCAGGCGCAGCCCTGGATTGGCCGCAGTCGCCTCGCGCAGTTTGCGCAAGCCATCGTCGCTCAGGACCAGCACCAGGACGCCATCGCCCTTCTGGTCGGTGGCCGACTGGATACCAATCAGATCGGCACGGTTGATGAGCGCCTCAGGCCGCACATACAACATGCCGGATGGTTTCAGGGGGACCGGCATCCAGCCGGGGCGCGACCGGATGTCGGCCAGAAACACCCGCAAGTCCAGCGCCTGCCGGTTTTCGGTGATGACCGGCTGCGGCCCGACCGCCTGCGGCACAGCCACTGGCGCCGCCGGAGCATCCGGCGTGCTGCGCGATCCGGGCGGTGTCTGGCAACCCGCCAGCACCGTCAAGGCGACACCGGCCAGCGTCTTCATCCATGGTTTGCATCCGTGCATACCCAATCTCCTTTCAGTCTCAAGCATCAGACTCGTCGTAGTGCGCCAGCGGAATCACTGCCGTTCCTGCGGGCCAGGCAGGGATCGCACATCCAGGCTGGCAGCAGAACCGCCCCTCTGGCCAGGACCCGCTGCGCCAACCGCGAAGCGCCCGCCTCGAACGATCACCCTGGCCCGATCCAGCAACACGCCGCGCGCGTCCCGCAGTTCGAATACATGCGTGCCCGACCGAGGCGCCCAGTCCGGCGCGGGTTCCTCGCCATAGGGCTTGCCATCCAGGAACCAGCGGGCGCCGGGCACAGGGCGTCCGCCTGCATCCACAGCCCGCAGGCGCAGGCGCTGCCGATCCCAGGGGATATCGGGGTCCAGCGCCAGAAGGGTACCATCCACAGGTTCGGCAATGCGCGGCCGGCCATGATGACCGCGTCCGTCTGGTGGCGCAAACCGGGCCTGAGCAGTGTCCCCCAGAAAATATTCGGTCCGCGCGGGCTCCAGCCCCCCGCCGAAGACGATCGTGCGCGCTTCGACCCCTGGCGGTCTGGGCGGCGATGCAGGGACACGGTTCCGGTAGAGCTGGTCAAACATGTCGTGCCAGATGGGGCAGGCGCCGCTGACCCCCGACACACCGCGCATGCTGGCGCCGGCGCTGTTGCCCACCCAGACACCGACCGTGTAGTCCACCGACCACCCGGCGCACCAGTTGTCGCGCATATCGCGGCTGGTGCCGGTCTTCACTGCGGTCCAGAACCGTGTGGTCAATGGACTGTCCAGTCCAAAAGTCCGGGCGCGCGCAGTGCGGTCGGCCAGCATGTCGCCCACGATCCAGGCGGCTTCGGGAGAATACAGCCGGACTCCCGTCTGCGCCCCGGCGCCGGGCCGTGCCCGGAAATTCACCGGTGCATAGTCGCCTCCGCGCGCCAATGCCCGGTAGGCGTTGGTCAGGGACAGCAGCGTCACGTCCGCAGAGCCCAACGCCAGGCTGTAGCCGTAATAGTCCCCACCCTGGGTCAGCGGCAGACCCAGGGCAACCAGGCGATTGGCCAGTGTTTCGGGACCGACCTGCATCAGCACACGCACGGCCGGTATGTTCAGGGAAGATGCCAGCGCCGTGCGAGCACTGACCCAGCCGCTGAACCGATGGTCGTAATTGTCCGGCATATAAAGCCCGCTGCCGCCGTCCAGGCCCACCGGGCTGTCATCGAGCAAGGAAGCGGCTGTCAGGCGCCCCTGATCCAGCGCCAGCCCATACAGAAACGGCTTCAGGGTGGAACCGGCCTGGCGGATGGCGCGCGCGTGGTCCACCGCAGCCGCCTCGGACAGCGCGCCCGACGAGCCCACATAGGCCAGCACGGCACCGCTGCGGTTGTCCAGCACCACCACGGCCGCATCGGTCACCCCGGTGCCGCGCAACTCATCCAGGTGCTGACGCACGGCGCGCACCGCCGCCACCTGCAAATCATGATCCAGCGTCGAGCGGATCTCGCCACGCCCGTCGGCCTGCCCAGCATCCCATGACAAGCGGGCCCAGTGCGGCGCCCAGGCCGGCGCATCGAAACGCGTTTCACGCACACGCGACAAGGCCGTCAGCATGAACGTCCGCAAGCCCCGGCATTCTTCGGGCCGGCCCAGTTCACGCAACAGGCTGCAGCCGCGCTGCACCAAGGTCGGCAATGGCGCATTCGGGCCGCGCAGCAGCACCGCTGCCAACGCGGCTTCGCGCAGCGTCAGGCCCGAGGCGTGTTTCTGGAACATCACGCGCGACAGCGCATCGACCCCGACCAGTTCACCACGCCAGGCAGCCAGATTCAGATAAGCCTCCAGAATGTCGGCTTTCGACCAGCGGGATTCAAGCACCCTGGCTGCCCGCATCTGATCGATCTTCTGCAGCACGCTTCTGCCGCCCTGCCCACGCCGCAAAGCAGGATCCAGCAGTGCCACCAACTGCATGCTCAGGGTCGAAGCGCCCCTTCGCACGCCGTCACCCCAGGCGGACGACCAGGCCGCCGCAGCGCTCGCCAGCCAGTCCACCCCGCCATGCTCGTAGAAGCGGCGATCTTCGGATACCACCACGGCCCGCTGCAGGGCAGACGAGATTTCAGCCAGAGGCACCCAGTCGCCACGCCGGCTGGAAAAATCCGTGCGCAGGCGCTGCAGTTCCCGCCCATCCGCAGCCAGCAGCCGCACATCCGAAGCGCGCCAGTCCGCCCGGACTGCGGCATAGTCCGGCGGAGCGCCGTCCGTCCACGCCCAGGCCCGCGCCTGAAGCGGCGAAATCTGCGCCAGAATCAGGATCAGCCCTGGCAACCAGGCGGCAACCCGCCTGGCCCCATAGCGCGACCGACCCGTCCGACGCGCTCGCGCCATCAGGGCTGGGACTCCACCCGCAAGGGCGCATTGGGGGCTTCGCCGAAGACATCCGGCTGGTACAAAGCCTCGGCGTGCGTGGGTGGCAATTGATAATCCCCGGGCACGTTCAGCCGCACGGTGTATTCCAGCGTGCGCTCACCGGCTTCCATGACCTCGTAGTAGGCCCGGAACACCCCAGCATCGCGCTCCACGAAACTGGGCTGGTCCCACCCGTGATCCTGGCGTTCACCCGCAACCGCCAGGCTGGAATCCCGCCCCAGCCCACCGCCCAGAATGGAAGCCCCCGCCGGCACCGGGTCACTGATCACGGCCCAGACCAATGGTTCCTGAGCCCGGACGCGCAGGCGCACGCGGTAGACATCGCCCACCGACCAGCGCTCGGGATATGCCCGAGACACCGGGATGACGGTGCGCTCGATCTTCAGGCCGGCATCCACAGCCTGTGTCAAGGGTACAGCCGCACGCGCCACAACCGTGGCCCAACCAATCCCCTGCCCTTGCTGCGTGATATCCAGCGTGCCCTTGCCGTCAGGCGGCCAAGGCAGATCCAGGGACTGACGGCGCACACCGTCGGCATGAGGCATATCACCCCAGGGCAGCACGACGGGCTCTGAGGGAGGCAGCGCCAGGCGCACCGATCCCTTGCCCACATCGGTTTCCACGGCGCGTGCGAACTGCCCCACGGCCAGAGAACCCAGCACATTGGCCGTGGTCGTGGACCAGGCCCCCTTGCGCTGCAGCGACAGCAAACCGTTCAACAGCAGCGGTACATCCGCCCGCCAGCCGGGGCGATCCAGCACGCTCATCAGCAAACGGGCCTGGACCGTGGCAGGATTGCTCATCAACCACCAGCCCGCATCCACCGTCTCGTCCGCCAGCACCAGCCCGGCCCCATGGCGCGACAGCCGCGCACGCAATACGGCCTCGGCCCGTGCCAACAGCGCCTCGCGACCTGACAGGTCCGGCACATGCCGCAGAATCGACAGCCAGGTCACCACCGCCGGGGTTGGCCAGTCGTCCACCTCCAGCGCAACACTGTCCAACATGCCGGGCTGCCAGGCGCCAGCCAGCGCCAGCGCATCCACGGCAATCAGCTTGCGCCAGAATGCATCCCGCGCAGGCGCCCAGCCATCCTCTTTCAGGCGCCCGAACACATAGTCCTGCAAGGCAGCCAGCATGCCCTCGCGGATCTCGCCGGGCAGGCCATAGGCACTGTCCGCAGCCCGCGTGACGATCTCCAGCAGATACGCCGTCAGGACCACACTGCCGCGGCCACCCGGGAAATACGACAACAGGCCGGACTCGGTCTGGTAGTCAGGCAAGCGCTTGATCAACGCCGCCCAGGCCGCCGGATCGCGCCGCCCCAGCGCCTTGGCGCCCAACTGTTCGACGCAGGTATAGGGATAGGCATCCAGCCAGGCGCGCACACCCGGCAGGGAACCCGCCAGGCTGGATTGCAGGCTGACCTGGATACCGCCGCGCGGCAGGCCAGCCGCATCGCGCAGTGCCCGCTCTGGCGCGCCTACCTCGATCTGCTGCGGCGCAGCATCCACGATCTTCAGCAGCATGGCCTGGCGCACCGCCAGCGGCACCGCCGGCAGCAGTGTCTGCGCCACCTCGATCCGGTCTGATGCCGCCTCGCCCTCGGTCGTGCGTGCTTCGAAGCGCCAGCCCAGCATCCCGCTTTCCGACTGGCCAGACAAGCGCGGCGCCGTGACCGGCCAGGCCACGGTCTGCGCTGCGCCCGGTTCAAGCCGCACCGTCTGCCCAGGCAAGGTCTGCCCGGCCCCGTCGGCCTGCGCCACGCTTGCCGACAGCGCAAGCGCCATCACCCGATCCGTGCGATTGCGCACCGTCGCGCGCGCCTCGTAGTGGTCACCTTCACGCGCCACCTGGGGCAACCCCGACACCACTTGCAGATCCTGGGTGCTGACGATGTCGGTATGCCCCGTCCCGAACAGTCCTGAACCCTGGTCAACGATCGCCACCAGACGAAAGCGCGTCAAGGCATCGTTCAAGGGCACATCCAGCGTGGCCTGCCCCTGCGCATCCAGCGTCAGGTCGCCGCGCCACAGCAGACGCGTGTCGAACAGTTCCCGCGTGGCGTTGAAGCCACCACCGCCACCGGCCGCCACTGCCTTGCGGCCATAGTGACGACGCCCAACGACCTGTCCCTGCCCTGTGGCCGTCTCCACGCCATAGTCACGCTCCACGCGCATCGCCTGCAGCAAATCCCAGCTGGCGTTGGCGCGCAATTCCAGCAAGGCCTCGTCCACCGCGACAAAGGCCACGCCAGCGCCGGCGGCGGGTTTGCCGTCCGGGCGGTTTGCCTGGATGCGGACTTTGGCATGCTGGCGTACCTGATAGGTATCCCGATCAGCTTCCACCTTGACCTGCAGGCGGTCGGCCTCGCTCTGGACCCGGATGCTTGCCAAGCCAAAGCGGAATGCCGGTTTGGCAAGATCGATCAGACCCGTGGGTTCGGGCGCATCACCCACCTGACCGGAACGGGCCTCCATCCAGTCCAGCGGATGACGCCAGCCCCAATCGAAAAACGATGTCCAGGGCACTTGGCGGATGCGGCCGCGCACAGCCAGCACGGAGACATAGACATTTGGCCCCCAGTCTGCCCGCACAGGCAGACGTACGATGGGCTCGTCACCGTCCAGATCGACCACATGCGTTTCCAGCACGCCCTCGCGCTCCAGGGCCACCAGCGCACGCGCCTGACGAAACGGCATGCGTACAGTGAATTCAGCGGTCTCGCCAGGCTTGTAGTCGGCCTTGGCTGGAATCACGTCGATCCGATCGTCATTCCCATCGCCAAACCAGGCTTCGCCCCCCCACACCCAGATCGAATCCGAAGCACGCGACACACGCGACTGCGCATCCTGGGCCTGGGCAAACAACTCGACCCGTCCGGTCCGGTCCAGTTTGAGCACACATTCCAACTGGCCTTGCGCATCCGTCCTGCCCTGGCACAACGTGCCCAGGGAAGCCAGCTGTTCATGGGAATCATAGGCATAGAACCCGCCCACCAAGCGCTTGCGGGTGCTGTAGGTCGTGCGAGCCCGGCCATCCAGCTGAACCGGCACGCCGGCCTGTGGCCGCCCGGCCGTATCCAGCGCCAACAGCGTGACACGGGCCTGTTCCCCTTGCGACACCCAGCGCCCTGCCCGCAGGCCCACCACCACCGCCGCAGGCCAGACCTGCGCCGTCTGGGCCAGCGTCTGGATCTCGCCGGCAGGATCGGTGAAGGCTGCCTCGAACAGCCAGGACTGGGGTTCGGATGGGCGCGGCAGATCCGTCAAATCGATCCGCGCGCCCCCCTGCCCGTCCAGGCGCAACGCACGCCGATCCAGGATCAGGCGTCGCAGGTCGGAGGCAGCCGCGTCTGCGGATTCAGCCGCGCTGGCGTCCATATCCTCTGCGTCATCAGTCTGCTGCAAACCAAAGCTGAAATCCTCGTAGCCGGAAAAACTGGGGATCAGGGGCTGCGCCATGGCCGACAACGTCGCAGGCACATCGCGCGCCGGCCCACCTGAAATCCAGGACAGTTGCAGATCGGCGCGCACTGACTGCGGCGCCACCAACGGCCCAGCCCCCTGCGCAGCGTCTCCGGCGATCTTCAGCGATCCTGTCAGCAAGGGCAGCTTGAACGATTCAACCCGGAAATCGCCGGCATGCAGCCAGGGGGTCCAGTCATCGGCCGACTGGCCCGCTGACGGCTGCAATTCGATCGAATACGTGCCCAGATGGGCAGTACGGGGGATCGTGTAGTCCAGCAGCGCATACTGCCCGCCGCTGGGGGTGGTCTGCCAGTCCAGTGCCAGCATCTGGGCATCGCCCGAACCGTCGTGCACCAGCCGCGCCTGAGCCGGCAGCCGATCAACCGGCAAATTGTCCACCCCGTCGCGGTTCAGGCGGCGCAAAAACAGTTTCATGGAGACGGTTTCGCCCGCCCGCAACAGGGTGCGATCCAGCACCGCATGGGCCACCAGGTCAGGGTCCCGGGAACGGTTCACCGGCACATTGAAACGCCAGGGTTCGATACCCCGATCCCAGCTGGACCAGGCAAAAGAAAAGTCTGCCTGGCCATGCGCCTGGGGATGGTCGGCGGCAAGGCGTGCCGTGACAAATACCCCCGACTGCCCCGTGCCTTCGCAATACCTGTCCGTCGGCACGGGCGTATCCACATGCCACAGACCTTGCGCATTGGTTTGTCCATCCAGCAAGCGCCGTCCCTCGCAATCGAGCACGGCCACCCGTGCGCCTGCGACCGGCTGGCCCCGATCCAGCGAGGTCACCCAGACCAGGGTGTCATCCCGCCCGGCCTTCACGTGAACAGCCAGATTCGTCACCAACAGCGCCGAACGCACATGCATGACCGGATCATCCGGCGCCGCGTCCGGGCGATCCAGCAAGGCGGATCCCAGCCGAGGAGACGCGACCTCCAGCACATGCAGGCCCGGCTTGGTCAGGGGAATGCCGACCAGTTCGATGTCCTTGCCCTCGGCATCCTGGACACCCGGCAGCGTCAACGTCTCGACGGCATCCCGGGGGCCGAACACTGAGCGCGACCGCACGTCGATGAACGGCTCTCCTGCGCGCGCGTCCCGCAGTGGGCGCAGCGCCAACCGGTCGGCAAACTGGCCTGCCGTCAGCCGGCCATCCTGGAGATTCGCCACTCGGGCATACCATTGCAGCGCCTGGACGTCGTCCGTGATCACCTGATCGCTGAGCTGGCCTGCGGACAGAACGAGATCCCGGGTCTGCAACTGCGGCCCCACCCGGCGCAAGGCCAGCGGCGCCAGCACGGGCCGATCCTGGCCGGGCGCCCCTTCGGCAAAACGTTCGACAATACCAAATTCGCCGGATGCGAATTTCACCAGCGGCGGCATGGCATCCATCTGGATGGCCAGGGGAAAACGATCGGCATTGCTCAGGGTCAATCCCAGTTCGTCGCGCAGCCCATCCGGCACGGACAGCGTGAGCGTGGACAGCTCTTCGAACGGAGGATCGAACTGCAGCGTCTCGATCGCCTCATCCGCTGGGTCCGCTCCCCCAGGAGCAAACTGCTGCGCCGGGTGCGGCCCCTGCAGGCCCTGCAACGTGATCCGCGCGGCCTGGTCCCGGGGCACGGGCCTGGAAAAATCCACGACGATGGGGAATAACGGTGAACAGGGCGCCTGCGCGTTGGTGCGCGTGCATTTCATGGTGGCGCTGAACGCAGCGCGGACCTGGAAATCCTCTGCAAAACCCGCCACGGATGGCACCCCCGGGCGGCCACCCTGC
>Ga0265295_1002740_pt1 | contig 27043 bp, 22 predicted proteins | sample Munlansysbiofilm_FD_192503 | JGI IMG/M metagenome (GOLD analysis project Ga0265295, IMG submission 192503) | Leachate microbial communities from a municipal landfill in Southern Ontario, Canada - Methane capture system biofilm | ecosystem: Engineered > Solid waste > Landfill > Unclassified ... | reverse complement strand
ATGGTTTCGACTCTTGCGGTATCCTTCAGCCCCTCTAAAAGATCCCTCCATGGGCAGACTCGATAAAAAAGCCGCCAAAAAAGGCAATCCTGAAAAATGAGAGAGCGCTGTAGTTCATTACATCCCCGTAAAATTAAAATATGTTCTGTGACTATAAAAAAAGTCGTCCGTTGTGTCAAGCGTTATTTTTTATGATAACGCCAATTGTACTGGGCTTTATAAAGTGAGGTAATACCTATGTCCCTGAGGTTCAGCCCCTCAACAGTCATCCATTTATTGTGTTGATCCGAAGAGATTCCCCCCATTGTAACTTTTTGATCTCCCCTGCGGGTAAGCCCGATGAAAAAGCCCTGGGGCTGATACTCATACATGGTGCCAGGAGTGCCAGAGGATGTGTTGCCATAATCATAGGTTCGCATAAATTCATCTTTAAGTTCACAACTGTAGCAGCTCATATTCTCAGGAGCCTCAATGTTCCAGAAAACATTGCGAACACCGGCATGGGGCATGACACTTGTGTCTCCACCCGGACAGACATAGAACCCGCGCATGTTATCAAACAGGTTTTCGTATGGAAACAGACCATGAAAATCAATAACCGCATCCGTGCTGTTATTGTCATTTCTTCCATCATAGTGGGTTTCACAATCTGTTATAACATTACCCGATGCAAAATTTTTCAAAGAGATCGGATGAACCAGCCTTGCAAAAAAGTCAGCACGTTCCACAAGAATGCCATGGCTTTGGGCAATGGTTACACCGGCATGCCCGTCAAATCCTTCAAAGGAAAGATCTCTGGCTGTAATGCTGGCGCACCTGCTGAAAATAATCCCCTGGGTTAAATTTCTGAAGCTTACGTTGCGTATCCATCCATCACTTGCTGAACTGAGCCAGATTCCCCCCCAGAGATAGTCCTGCTCCATGGCGGTTCTGGCTATCTTGCCGTCTTCTCCAATATTGGGTTTATGGTGACGATAGCCGCCGGGCCAACTGCTCTCAATTATCAGGTTTTCAACCCCCACCCCTTCAACCCCGTTAAACGAGAGAATGCGTGGTGAGTAACGTAGGAACTGGTCAAATCTTGCAGGCTCTGACAGGACGATTGTCTTTTTATCAATAACTTTGTCAATCTTAGTAATCCAGGTGATTTTTTTAGAATATTTTCCAAATGTATCGGTCTGATCTTTGACTAACTTCAGGGGGTGGGTCAACTGCGCTGCAAGATCTGCCTTGTCCGACAGCGGATTTTCAGGGTCGATGAGTGGGTCTGTAAATTCAACGATCACTGTCTGGCCAGGTGTGAGAAGTGAGCTATCCATCACTTCAAGCATCTTCTGTCCCCGCAGCAACGTTTTTGTATAACGGGTAAGTTCACCGCTATGTTCAGACCCCATAACAGAAACGCAGGTAAAGTGGCGCCCCTCCTTTTCTGCTGGTACCGTTCCAAGTCTGCGAATACTTCCGGCAGGTCCCGGGGAGCCTAGGTGGAGGATGGTTTTTATTTCTGGTGGCGCTGATAATTCTGAATCCCCCAGGGTTGTGGATGGCTGATATCTCTCCCCCTTGAGGATTACATTGTCATGGGAAATCCTGAGAAATCCATTTTCCGGTTTCTGGTGAACTTCATAACGCCCCCTGGGCAGAAAGACCACCCCGCCTCCGGCAGAACCGGCTGCATCAATTGCCGACTGAATCCCATCTGTGTCATCATTCCCATCATCTGGAACAGCCCCAAAAAGCTTTGATGTAACATCAAACAGATGCACCTCACTAACTGGTGCCTGAATATCTGGAACCGGTTTACTGCCCATCCGATAACCTGCACAGGAAAAATCAGGAAGATTGTTCTTTACAGGACCTCTTTCCATATATTGCCGCCATACACCGGGCATCCATTCTGCCGCCTGTGCCAGCGTGTATAAAAAAAAGGTAGAAATGGCACAGAAGATCACCACCGCAGTAGATAGTACATATATTCCTGAATCTGCTGTCTTTAAGCGTTGAGATGTAACTTTCACAAAACCGTCCTTCAGATAAAAAAGTTTATCAATCTGACTTAACTTGATGTATATCACCTATTGATCTCAACTCATTAACCATTATAAACCAAGATTGAGACAAGTTACCATATGCTGTTTAACTCATTATCGTTTGCCCTGTTCTTTCTGCTGGTTACAGGTCTCCATTTCACGCTGCCGCAACGCTTCCGGTGGATACTTATGCTGGCCGCAAGTTATTACTTCTACATGTGCTGGAGCGTGGGATATATTCTGCTTATTCTCACATCCACCCTGATAACATGGTACTGCGGCCTGCAGATTGTGGGGGGAGCCGCCATGTCTAACCCTACATCAGGCAATGAACCATCTCACAAAGATGCATCACAAAACAGGATATATTACAAGAAAAAAGTCTTTCTGGTCGTCAGCCTCATTGCCAATATTGGTGCGCTCTTTTTCTTTAAGTATTACAACTTTTTCACCACATCTTTTTTTGAAATTTCAGTCCGTTTTAATCTGCTTCAGGGGCATGATGCACCGCTGCTGCACCTTATGATGCCGGTGGGGATATCTTTTTATACCTTCCAGATAGTCAGCTACACAGTTGATGTGTATAAGGGAAAAATACCTGCCGAAAAACATCTCGGCATATTTGCCCTTTATGTGGCCTTCTGGCCAAGGCTGGTGGCAGGACCCATTGAGAGAGCGGGCAGACTGATACCCCAGTTCAGGAAAGAATTGTCCTTTGATTACACAAAGGCAACTGACGGTCTTCGCCTGGTAATGTGGGGAATGGTCAAAAAGGTTGTAGTTGCTGACCAGCTTGCCGTCTATGTAAATCAGGTCTTTGACCATTGCGGGGAGTATGCGGGGGCCCCTCTGATTGTTGCGTCCATCTTCTTTACCATCCAGATTTACTGTGATTTTTCAGGATACTCTGATATGGCCATCGGCACGGCAAAAGTCATGGGGTATGAATTGACCGAAAATTTCAGACACCCCTATTTTGCAGCCTCTTTACGCGAATTCTGGCAAAGATGGCACATATCCCTCTCAACCTGGTTTCGAGATTATCTATATATTCCCTTGGGCGGAAATCGTGTGAAGAGGTGGAGATTTCATTACAATCTGTTCATTACCTTTCTGGTGAGCGGACTGTGGCATGGCGCCAGCTGGAACTTTGTAATATGGGGAGGGCTGCATGGTATATATTTAATTTTTGAAAACATACTCGAAGACTTTTTCAGCAGGTTTTCCAACAAAAAGGCAACTTCATCTTCAGACCTGATGACATCAGCCGTCAGACCATCACTCACCACAGTGTCTGACTATTCCATAACAGACTCCTACCTATATAAGGGATTTCGTATTGCAGGCACCCTGTTTTTAGTTAACTATGCATGGATTTTCTTCAGAGCCAACACAGTCTCTGATGCCTTTTCCATCACAGAAAAAATGTTTCTGACAGGGGGAAATCCAGTAACCTCAGTTGTTGCACCATCAGCATTCATACTCAATATAGCTCTTATATTGTTTCTTTTTTTTGTGGAGATCGGGGAACAGATTGTACGTATTAAGCATTTCTGGAACACCCTTCCATTGGCTGCAAGATGGTCCGTTTATATTATGGGGTTCTGGGCAGTTGCAATTTCAACTGTTTTTGGCGTAAAGCAGGATTTCATATATTTTCAGTTTTAACCGCAGGGAAAATGTGTTTCATATGCAAGCTAAAAAACTTATATTCAAACTTGTAATATTCTCTGTGCTGAATCTGGCTGTTATGGTGAGTCTGCTCTCTTTCTTTTCCGGGAGAAATAGGAATATTGATTTTAAGAACTGGGAAACAGAATCAAATCTCCTGGTGACAGGAGAAAATGAACATTACGATGTTGCAATTCTTGGTACATCAAGGGGCCGCATATTCTCACGGGATTCAAATCATTTCACAATGGAAAAGATTCTTGGAAAGAAAGTGATCAATCTCTCCAAAGGCGGCGGCGGCGGGCTGATGCCAGCAAAGATTCACCTTGATCATTTTTACAGCAGAGGAAACAGGGTAATTCACATTATCTACTTTGTGGATCCCTGGGTCTTTTTCTCTCCCATCAACAATGAAAACAACACCTTTTTCTTACGGGATGAACCCTTTGAGCTTTCCATCCTCTGGGATCTTATTCTAAACCGATTCCCGTCACAACAAATCATCTCATATATTCAAATGATTGCTGTGGACGACTGGAAACACCTAAGCCAGTACGGGGAACCAGGGCTTGACAAACTGACGCTTAAAGCCATTGACCCTGTTAAACTTGAGAAGGCAAGGGACCATTATCTTGGGTTATACGACTATGACAAATTCAATTATTACAGCCATTTTTTAACCAAGATCAATAGAACAGCAAAAAAACACAAGAGCAAGATCACCTATGTAATGCTCCCCATTCTGATGAAGGATTTCCCCGGTGCAGGACAGGTGGATGAAAAGATCAAAGAGATAAGCAAGAATGAGGAGGTGGGGTATTACAACCTGATTGATAAGATGCATGACAGACACTTTTTTTATGACCATATGCATTTTAACAACAATGGGGTTGCACATTTTACGGAGACATATATGAAATCGATTCTGAAACAGATCCCATTAAATCAAGTGGGAAAGCCCCAACACAGGAATGGGGTCAAACCTTGATTTTCATCTTTACTATACTTCGGAAAGATTGGAATGCACTGCTATGCCAATGTTCTGCTTTACATGAGTATAGTCAATATCAGAAACCGTGTGTTGTTCCAGAGAGATCCAAGATTCTGTTCTCCCATGGAGGGAGACCATCAGATCCATTTGTCGGAATCTTCAGATTTCCATGCCGGGGCTCCAGAAAGTAAAATACGAGCCCCAAATCATACCTGATCTGCTACATTTAAAAAAGCTGCCACCACCTCCAGGTCAAACTGAGCACCGGCCTCTTCTTTGAGTATGGAGAGGATCTTTGCCTTGTCCATACGACGGCGATAGGCTCGATTAGAGGCCATGGCGTCAAACACATCCGCCACGGACAGGATCCTTGCAAGCCTGGGAATTTCAGTGCCAGAAAGCCCGTCGGGATAACCTCGGCCGTCATAGCGCTCATGGTGATGTCGAATAATATCCTGTTCCCGGTCCCATAACCCGAGCTTGCCAACTATATCTGCACCAATGGCCGGATGCTCTTTGATCTTTTCATACTCTTCGGGTGTAAGCCTTCCCGGTTTGAGCAAAATGGAATCCCGGATACCGATCTTGCCGATGTCGTGGAGTTGACCTGCAAATTTAAGGATGGAGAGCTCCTCATCCTCACACCCCATTTCCCGGCCGATGGTGTGAGCAATCTCAGCCACCCGGCTCGAGTGCTTCATGGTATAAGGGTCCCTTGCCTCAAGGGCCGCAACAAAGGCATACAATGTCGAAAAAAGATTGTCGTAGATGTTTTCATAAAGGGCTATGCTTTCAATGGCAGAGGCTGCCTTTCGGGTGATAAAGTCCATGTAGTAAACGTCCCTGTCACCGAAACGTCTCTCACCGGTAAGGATGGATGCCGCCACCACCCCAAAGGTCTGTTCCCTTATTTTCAGCGGAACCGCCATGAACGAAAGGATCTTCTCGCTAAGCAGAGTATTTCCCATGGTGCGGGCAACCAGACAGGGCTTATTATCCCGAACAACCCCGAGGAAAAAGGCCTTTTCACCATCCGTCAGTTCTCCGTTTCCATGGAGGCCGGAATCGGAGCAAGTCACGGGGAAAAAAGAGTTGCCAGCCTCGGTATAGATATAAAAAATCGCCTGGTCAGCCCCCACAACCTCCAGGCTAAGGGCAATCACCTTATTAAAAATATCGTCGCTTGAATCAGAGGTTGTGAAATCTTCCATGATCCTGTTGAGGGTGTTGACCTCATTTATTCTAACCATAAGCTCACGGTTCAAGGCATTTAAACACTCCTGACGTTCCACCTCCTCCCTGAGAATCAAATTTTCAACAAACAGCTCCCTCTCCCTGATGATGCGCCTGTACGCAAGCTCCATCTGTTCAAGATTCACGGGTTTTATAAGAAAATCCACCACGCCGTTTTTCAAGGTTCTTATGGTATTGTCAAGGGAAGGATAACCGGTCATGATCACAATAGGCAGGGTATTGTCTATTTCCCTTATTTTCTCGGCAAGCTCAAGGCCGTCCATTTCAGGCATATTGATGTCGGTAAAGCAGCATCCGATCTTAACCTGCCTTATGACTTCAATGGCCTCTACTCCATTTCTGGCCGTATATACCTCATATCCCTTACGCTCAAAATACTCTTCAGTGACATCAAGTATTCCCTCTTCGTCATCCACTACAAGAATTGTGTGTTGCTTTTTATCAGCCATTCCTGATCATCCATGGTCCGCTTTAAAAGTAACATTATAATTTCTGTTGTAGTCACATTAAACCTTTTGTTCTTTCAATGCAAAACAAATCACCCTGCTCTCCGGCCTATATAGTAGGTAGTAGATAGTATGTAGTGGGTAGTAGGCAGTAGGCAGGCAGACCAGGTTGGGTTGAGGAACGGAACTGAGTGATAACAGGATATTTCTGTTCATTGGGCACAAACGTATCACACTCACAATCAAGAATATAATTCGACAACAGCAGAATCCTACAGAACTATATTCTTGACTTTACCTTCTTTAGAGAATATATTTGTTCCAATTTATTGTCTAAGTACACAAGATTTCAGGAGAGAAGCATGGACGACATTGACTATAAAATTCTTACAATCCTCCAGGACAAGGCCAGGATTCCAAATGTGGAGGTTGCAAGGCAGGTTGGAATGGCCCCGTCAGCCGTGCTAGAAAGGATCAAAAAACTCGAACTCCAGGACGTCATTCAGGGGTACGAGGTTCGCCTCAATCCTGAACAGTTCAACCGGTCGCTCATCGCCTTTGTGACCGTCTGTGTCAGACCAGCCCTTTCCGCCAGAAAAACCGGCCGGGCCCTTGCCCGGTTAGAGGAGGTTCAGGAGGTCCATTTTCTTGCAGGCAGCGATTGCCTGTTTCTGAAGATAAGAGTTGCAGACCACCTGGAGCTCGAAACTCTTTTAACAACAAAAATAGCCGCTATCCATGAGGTTCTTTCGACTCAAACCCAGATAGCCCTGGCAACCTTTAAAGAGAGCGCCAGAATCCCCTTACAGACAAAAACACTCAAGGAGAATTAGATATGCCCATGTCAGCCGGTTTCAGACAGAGACTTGACCCGGTATTGGAAAAAGCCCGGAAACATTTCGGCACCCCCTTTCACATCTACGATGAGGCAGGTATTCTGGAAACAGGAACACGAATCAACAGGGCCTTTTCAAAGATTGCGGGATTCCGGGAGTACTATGCGGTCAAAGCCCTTCCCAACCCATCGATCATGGAAATCATGCAGAACCTTGGGTTCGGGTTTGACTGCAGTTCCATCGCTGAGATTCTCCTTGCAAGGAAAATTAAGAGCAAGGGTGAAGATATCATGTTTACCTCGAACAATACCAGCGAACACGAATTTAAAACGGCCTCCGAAGACGGCGGAGTCATCTTAAACCTCGATGATATTTCCCTTGTGGAAAAGGTGCCGGTTATGCCCGAGCTCATCTGCTTCAGGTACAATCCAGGCCCAAGGCGGGATGGCAACAAAATCATCGGTAAGCCCGAGGAGGCAAAATACGGGGTGAGCCACGACCAGATAATCGACGCCTATAAAGCTGCAATGACCAGGGGGGCAAAACGTTTTGGCCTCCACACCATGGTCGCCTCAAACGAACTTGACTACACTTATATGGTCGAAACCACCCGAATGCTCCTTGACATGGTGGCAGACATCTGCGCAGCCCTTGACATTCGTTTCGAGTTCATCAACATCGGCGGCGGTCTTGGCATTCCCTACAGACCAGACCAAAAAGCTCTGGACATAGAGGCCCTTGCCAGGGAATGCTTTGATCTCTTCCAAGGATTCAGCAAAACCCACGGCTGGTGCCCGAAAATGTTCATGGAGAGCGGCCGGTTCATCACAGGTCCCCACGGCGCCCTTGTAACAACGGTCATCAACCACAAGGACATATACAGAAAATACGTTGGAGTGGATGCCTCCATGTCGTCCCTCATGCGCCCTGGAATGTACGACGCCTACCACCACATTCACGTCCATGGAAAGGACGCCCCAAACCAGGCCCGGACCCAGACGGTTGACGTGGTCGGCTCTCTGTGCGAGAACAACGATAAATTTGCCGTCCAGCGCACCCTTCCTGTAACAGAAGAGGGGGACCTGATCGTAATCCACGATACCGGGGCCCACGGCCATGCCATGGGATTCAACTACAACGGCAACCTGAGACCCAAAGAACTGCTGCTGAGAACCGACGGAACCATTGAGCTGATCCGCCGGGAAGAACGTCTTGAGGATTATTTTGCCACCCTTGAATTTGAACCGGATTCTATTTAGCAGGTGGTAGGTGGTGGAACCACGAAAAACACAAAAGGGTGTTCTGTGTAAGGAAAGATAATATTTGATTTAAAATCCTTGAAGAGGGTGGAGAGATTCAATGAAAATAGCCATGGCCCAGATAAATCCCGTGATAGGAGATTTTGATTTCAACGTCGGGAAAATGAACAAATACGCAGATGAGGCACGGGCCCTTGGCTGCGATTTGATCGTATTTCCTGAACTTTCCATATCGGGTTATCCGCCCGGAGATCTTCTTGAGCACGATGACTTTATCGACAATCAACTGAATGCTCTCCACAAACTTATCGATTCCATCCAAGGGATCGGTGTCTTGTGCGGGGCTGTCAACCGCCAAAACACCAACCAAAACAGCCATGCCATAAGCCAGGCAGACAATCAGACTCTACCGGACCAGAGGCTTCTCTTTAACTCGGCCATGCTGTTTGAAGAAAAAAAGATCCTTGCACGCATCGACAAGCAGCTCCTGGCCTGCCATGACACCTTTGATGAAACCAGGTACTTCACCCCGGGACAGCTGAACGCTTTGATCGTCTATAAAGGCTTGAAACTCGGCATAACCATCGGTGAGGACATCTGGAACGATCAGGAAGGCCCAGGACATTGGGAACACAATCCGGTGACCGACCTTGCCCGACCCAGAGCGGATCTCTTCATCAACATCGCAGCCTCTCCGTTCCACGAAAAAAAACAGAATATGAGGAACACCCTTTTACGCAAAATAGCAATGGCTTACAGCCGCCCCCTGATCTTTGTCAACCAGGTAGGCGGCAACGACTCGACCCTGTTTGACGGCCTGAGCCTTGCCCTGACATCAAGGGGCAAAGTCGCTACAAGGGCCATGGACTTTTCAGAGGACCTTGTGGTTTTCGACACAACCCCAGAAAGCGGGAGTTGCCACAAGGTATCAACCACTGAGAACCAGGCCATACTCAAGGCCCTTGTCATGGGAACCAGGGATTATGTAACCAAGTGCGGATTTAAACGTGTGGTCCTGGGTTCCAGCGGAGGAATAGATTCAGCCCTCATCGCAGCCATTGCCGTTGCGGCCCTTGGCGGAGAAAACGTCAAGACGATTTTCATGCCATCCATCTACACCTCCAAACAAAACTTTGAAGACACAAAAACCCTGGCCCAAAATCTTGGTGCGGCCTGGCACTCCATCCCCATCGCTCCCATATATGACGCATTTTTAAAGCTGTCCGACACCTTTGATTCCCAAAAGCCAGGCATAACCGAACAGAACATCCAGGCCAGGATCAGGGGAACTATCCTCATGGCCTTTTCCAACATGGATGGCTCGATGCTCCTTGCCCCCGGCAACAAGTCAGAAATGGCCGTAGGATATTCGACCCTTTACGGCGACATGTGCGGGGGGCTTGCCGTGATCGGAGACCTGACCAAGGAAAAGGTGTATGCGATCTCAAGGCTCATCAACCGGGAACGGGAGATTATCCCCCGTTCCATTCTTGAAAAGGCACCGAGCGCTGAGCTTGCACCCGGCCAGACCGACCAGGACGACCTCCCCTCCTACGACATAATCGACGCCGTGGTCAAGGCCCACGTGGAAGAGCATCAAAGCATTGGGGAGATGGTGGCCATGGGTCTTGACCGATCAGCCGTCGAGGAGATCGTCCGGAGAATCACCCAGAACGAATACAAACGATACCAGGCCCCCCCCATACTCAGGGTCACAACCAAGGCGTTTGGCATGGGAAGAAGGTTCCCCATGGCCCAGGGATATCGATTCACTAATCCGTGACAAAGAGTTCCAGAGACTCGATGATCGGCGGATCTTCCTTGTCAATGGTTTCAAGGATGGCCCTGTGCATTCGGCGCTTGTGCTCGCCAAAGATGCCCCGCTTTTTCTGAAAACCACCTGCAAAGGCCATGGCTTTTTCCATCATCTCCGCCTGATCTTCCCCTTTATCCTCGATCACGTGGTGCAAAAGTAGATCATCCGCCGTGAGCCGCTCACCGGTCAGCTTTATCCGATTGAACAGGTACTCAGGAACGGCCTTCCTCACAAAGGCGATCATGCCCGGCAGAAAAGGAATCCCAAGATCCACCTCGGGAAAGCAGAAAAACCCCCGGTCCGCCTTCATGAACCGGAAATCACAGGCACAGGAGATGATGGCACCATTGCCAAAGGCATGGCCGTTAATAGCGGCAATCACCGGCAATGGCATGGTAAGAAGTCGCTTGAACACTGTGTTCATTTCAAGCATGAACTCTTTGATGCTCGTAAAATCCTTTTGGGTGAAACAATTGCCCAGCCAATCCACATCAATGCCCTGGGAAAAATTCTTGGCATCGCTGGAGGTTAGAACAATGGAATAAATTCCATTATCCTCGAGTATGCGATCAAAAGCCTCGTTTATTTCTCTTGCAAACACAAGGTTCTGGCGGTTAGCACCGTTGTTCATACTAATCACGGCAACCGTCTCTTTTTTTTCCCAATCAATTACAGCCATGCTTTTATCTCCCTTTCTATAATCAAATTGTTCAGTCTTTCTTTCAGCTATCCTTATTTTGATTTTATTAGCTATTAGCTACTATTTGCTATTTTTCATCAATTCTAATTTTGGACATCAGAGTGTTGGGCGGCAGTCGCCTCTAGTGTAAAACCAGAATTAAAATTACTGATTGTTTTTGTAGACGTTTTTTTTTCCGTGTGATAGCCAATATTAAAATCACCATACCCGAATACGTAGACTAAGGATAAGGAATGCTTATCAAATGCTGGGGATCCCGGGGGTCAACTCCCGTATGCGGTCGACAATACCTTAAATACGGCGGAGATACAACCTGCATTCAGGTCACGGCCCAAAGCGGGGAAACCGTTATCATCGATGCCGGAACCGGGATACGTCAACTCGGTAAAAGCCTTGGCAGCGCCTCCACCTCCTATCTTTTGCTGACCCATGCCCATATTGATCATTTGGCGGGATTTAATTTTTTCAAACCTCTGTTCCAGCCAGGCTCTATGGTAGAAATCCAGAACAGCTGTTTTTCAGGCAGCACCGTTGAAAAAATCCTGACCACACTCATGTCTCCCCCCTTTTCCCCCATCTGCCCAAAGGACCTCAAGGCCACCATCCGGTTCAGGACCGATCTTTGCGGCACCTTTTCCATTGGAAGCCTTAGGGTTGAGACCATACCCCTGAATCACCCCAACGGCGGGTTTGGGTTTCGCTTCACAGAGGGAAAGAAACGCTTTGTTTTTCTAACAGACAACGAACTAGGGTTTGACCATGGCCAGGAGGCAGATTTCGAAGACTATCTTGCCTTTGCAGGCGATGCAGACCTTCTCTTCCACGATGCCGAATTCACCCCGGAGGAGTACAAAATGCGAGGGGGATGGGGACACTCAACCTATACTTCCGCCCTTGATCTCACCCTTCAATCAGGGGCAAAGCGGCTGGGACTCTTCCATTTAAACCAGTATAGGACTGATGTTCAGATGGATGAAATTCAGGCAGACTGCCGTTCAAGAATCCGTTCAGCAGGGTCAGATCTCGACTGTTTTGGCGTTGCCTGCAACACCTCTTTTATCCTTTAAGAAAAAAATCGGTGACAAACCTTGGATCAAGGTCAGCGGCAGCAACCTCTCCATACTCCCGATAAAGCCGATCAAACATCTCGCCGATCACATCACCTAAATTTCCAGCAACCCAATCCAGATCCATGCCTGACCTGTGGACAATCCAGCCGGTAAAATCTTCCAGCCTGAACCCGTCAATGGTTCCGGAAGCTCCGCCTGAAAAAAGTTCAACAAAAAAAGGAGTGAACACAGAACACTCAATGGGTTCAAACCGGGGATCAAGTCCCAGGCGATCCCGGGCCCAGAGGGTCAGGAGAATGGACTTAAAGGTGAGGCCAGTCCTTGGCACAGAGCTGAGATCGGGATTTAAGCTCTCCATCACCCGGTCAAGGGCGATGAGACCCGTAAGCTCCCTGTCAGTAACCTCGACTTCACCGGCAGAACCAAACGAACGGTACAGCACCCCGGTCTGGTAGTTATCAAAAAACAGGGGACGATCCAGGAGCAGGCCACCTAGAACACCAAACCACCGTTCGCCCAGAAAATGGAGGGGAAGCTCGTTGTTGACAAGCCAGCTTTGATTGTACCACTGTCTTGCACGGTCCTTCAGGGTAAGACCCGCCCTGGAGGCGACCCTGAAGATATCTGCCAGATGGTATCTGGCAAGAATAGCGGCCCCATCCCCGGGAGTCTTGGCATCGAGCAGCTCCATACCAAGGCTTAAAAAGGCACATGCCTTCTGAACAAGCTGTTCAAGATCCTGGCGCTCCCTGACCACCTTGTCGTCCGCCGATGAGATCCGGTTGACAAGTCCTGCAAACTCGGCCTGGAGATTGAGCAGCATAGTCTCATCGATTCCGGCAAGGGAACGTGTAAACAGGTTGTCCTCCCCTGTCATTGTCGAGAAAAACAGCGGAGGCAGGGGATAGTCACCGCCATAGAGACTTTTCTTCAGGCCTTGTCTGGACCTAGGCACAAGCTGGGAGGGGGACCGGGGCTGATAAATACCCACAGCCTCGTGGCGGGGAAGAAACCCCTTCTCAGCCAGGCGGAACACCTTGAGCCTCAGCTCCTCCTCCTCAACCTCGGCCGGGATGACCACTCCGGTCTCAAGGAGCAGGCCGTGCAGCACAGAAAGATCCATATCTGCCACCCTGTTAAGCATCTCCATGATAAGGGTTTCTGCCCGCTCCCTTGCCTGCTCCACAAGGGCCCCGTCATCACTGTCAAGGATCTCTTCAGGGATCTCCGGGAATCTCACATAAAAGAGATTGTCTATGGTCTGGAAGCCATCTGGGAAGTCCGAAGGGTCCTCATTCTCCTCGAGGATTCTCGTCTCCATGTTCTTGAAGAGATAGAGCTCGAAAAATTCTGTTTTTTCGGTGATCGCCCATCGCAAAAAGCGCTCCGGGTCAGCATGGTACAAAAGGCCAAGCATGTTTGTAACCATGGGCAGGTTGATTCTGTCCCCCTCCCAGGTTTCAACGTCAATGAAATACTCCCACTGGTCAAACGAGGCAAGGGCCAGAACCGGCAGAAAATCATGGGGACCGATGGCATGCATGAGGAAATGAAGATCCTGATCAGGAAAACTCTGGACAAGGGTTGCGGGTGTGGGTGAATCAAGAATCCTGTCCAGGGCCTTTTGGGGTTCGTCCGCCAGAATTTCCCTGCGGATTGCGGCAAGTTGCCGCTCTTTTTTAATCTGGTTTACCAGCATGTGATCATCTTTCATCAATACTACCCCCCTTCCATGGCGCACATTTCACCAAAAGAACCATTCCGGGCACTGCTGCCGCGGTACAAAAAATAAAAAACCCCACCCACCCCAGGTGAATGGCAAAATACCCGGTGGGTGCTGCGGCGACCACCCGGGGAATGCCCATGAGGCTCGACAGGAGCGCATACTGGGTCGCCGTAAACCTGCGGTCGGTCATGGAGGCCATAAATGCAGCATAGGCCGCCGTTCCCATGCCGCCGGACAGGTTTTCAAAGGCAATCACACCGGCAAGCAAAGGAAGGCTGTGGCCGACAATGGCAAGCCAGGCAAATCCCGCCGTTGAAATGGCCTGGAGAAAGCCAAAGACCCAAAGGCTCCGGTTGATGCCAATTTTAAGCATCAAAAGGCCCCCTGTAAAGGCCCCCAACAGGGTTGCCCAGAACCCGAACAGCTTGACCACCGTCCCGATCTCGGACATGGAAAACCCCATATCCAGGTAAAACGGGGTTGTCATGGCGCTGGCCATGGTATCGCCGATCTTGTAAAGAAGAATAAACAGGAGAATGAGAAAAGCCCCTTTCCGGGAAAAATATTCCCGCATGGGTTCCACAACGGCCTCGGCAAGGGTTGTGGGTCGGCCGGGCGGCTCATTGGGTTCCGGGGTCAAGAGGGTGACGGCTAAACCAGGCACAAGGGAGAAGGCCATAATCAGGTAGACCAGGGAAAATGGGATGTGATCGGCCAGGATAAGACCCCCGCCCGAGGCCAGAAGCATGCCGAGCCTGTAACCATAGATATACATGGACGAACCAAGCCCAAGCTCGGCATCGGTCAAATCTTCCCTTCTGTAGGCATCCACCACAATATCCTGGGAGGCGCTGAAGAAGGTAACAAAAAAGGCGACCAGGGCCACAAGCCAGTGAAAGGTGGCGGGTTTAGTAAATCCCAGGCAACCGATGGCAAGAATGAGAAGAATCTGGGCCAGGGCAAGCCACCCCTTTCGACGACCACCCCCCAGGGGAAGGGTAAACCGGTCAAAGACAGGGGCCCAGAGGAACTTCAAGGTGTAGGGAAGACCCACCAGGGAAAAAAGACCGATGACCGAAAGATCCACCCCCTCCTTCTTCATCCAGGCCTGGAGAACAGAGATGGTCAGGAGCAGGGGAAGACCGCAGGAAAATCCCATTACCAGGGCCACCGCCATTTTCCTGCCCATTACCCGATTTCTGGATGCCCCGTTTGCCATTGCCCTGAATGAAATCATTGGATTCGCTGCTTGCAGGCATCCACGTAAACCTTTACATCCGGGTCCTGCTCAAATGGCTCAAGAAAACCAAGGGCCTCTTGAAAACGGCCAAGGTTCATCAAACTCACCGCCATGCAAATGGTAAGATCTCTGCTCGATTTAAAATGATTCAACCCCTGGGCTGCCATCTCGACGGCCCGGTCAAACCGTCGCTCCTTCTGGAACACCATGGCAAGCCCGAGAAAGGCTCTAAGGTCGGGATGGTAGGCAAGGGCCCGTTCGAACAAAATATGGGCCGTGGCCATGGGATCTTTCACCCAGGGGTTCCGGGAGTATTCCCCATGACTGAAGGTCATGGCAAGGCGGGAGAGGAAATCTGCATGAAGGGGGTAGAACAAAGGGTCATCCACAAGTTGAACGCCCGCTGCAAAGTCGGACAGGTTTGAATAAAAACACTTGCGCAGGCTATGGCCAAAGGCCTTGACCCTTTCAAAATCAAGATCCGGATCCACCTCAAACCAGGGTATATCCTCTATCTTTTGGGACCAGACAGAGTCAAAAAGTTTGCCCTGATCCACAAGATTTTCATAGAGCCCGGTGCCAGGAAAGAGTACCAGCAGGTAAAAAATTGCACTTAATGGCCGAATCTCCATGATGAGTTCAAGACTCTCATCAATGGTTTGTGCCGTCTCCCCTGGGGAACCATAAATAAAATAAGCCCTTGGCAGGATGCCAAAGGATGCGGTCAGTGCAAAGGCCCGGACAATCCGCTCCCTCTTCATTGGTTTACCTAAGGTTTGACGGATAGCTGCCGATCCGCTCTCGACCCCAAAGCTTATCTGGGTGCATCCGGCCCGTCTCATCCAGCCAAGTATCCCGGGATCGATGAAGTCCGCCCTGGAGATGGCCACCCAGGTGATGCTAAGCCGTTTTTCTATTATTAACCTGCACACCTCTATCACCCGGGTTTTGTCCATGGTGAATGTATCGTCTGACACAAAGAAATGGGTTATGCCCCTTTGGTTCAAAAGGCAAAGCTGCTCTACAAACCAGGATGGAGAATGGAACCTGACCCTGGAGCCGGGCCAAAATCGGGGCGAGCCGCAAAAGGTACAACGACCTGGACACCCCCTTGAGAGGGAAACATGGGCAAGGTCAAAGTATCGGCCGGGAATGGGCAGAGAATCAAGATCCTCGATGGGTTCACGCTCCCGGGTGTGAACTATCCCGGGACCATCCATCTTCCCGTCGCTGCAGCCGCTGCGAAGGGCCAGACCTTTTATTTCCCGATCACCATGGATACTGGGATTCTGCTTTTTTCCCCGGTGCCGGATACGCTCTGCGAGTTCCAGAAAGGTCAACTCACCCTCGCCCTTGACTACACAGTCAAGACTCGGGCAGGTGGTGAAGAGATGATCCCACAGAAAGGTGGCGCAGGGACCGCCAAACACAACCAGAATTTCAGGATCAACCGCCTTAACCACCCCGGCACCTTCAATGGCGCTGAAACGGTTGGCATTTAAAACGCTGAAACCAACGATTGCAGGGTGCTCGGCATCTACCATGGCCCGTAGACGATCCATGGGTTTCTGCTCCACGGCAAGATTTACAATCCGGACGTTGAACCCGCTCTCCTTCAGCAAAGCCCCGATGTAAAAAAGCCCCATGGGAACAAGAAGGGCGTCCTCGTCCGTGACCCTCGCATCAAGGCAGGCCGGATTCACAAGAAAAACGGTCATGGGAAATTGAGACTCTTCCCGGCTGACTTCAGACAAGGATAATCTCATTGAGGGTTCGTTTGGGAACGTGGTGAACCCCCTCTACATCCCTGTAATAACGGATATCGCCTTCGGGTTTAACATCGTGTATTACAGCCGTTTCAACCGGTTTCCCAAGGGCAATAACCAGAAGGATCTCGTATCTTGAACTGTCGTTCTCCTGGTCAAGGAATAAAATATTTTTCAGGCGTTCAGGATCAAACGCTGCGATCATGCATCCGCCAAGCCCTTTTTCCCTTGCACCAAGAAGGATGGACTGGGCCGCAATCCCGTGGTCACACCTGAAAATTTTTGTGATAGACCTGTCACCGACGATCACGATGTACCCCGTGGGCCGTTCTGCCTCTTCGGGGCCCTTCCAGTCGGTCAGATATGCGGCCCAGGCAAGGCAGGAGAAGATCTTTTCGTTCATGGCCTTTTCATGGGAGAGAACATACTTTAACGGCTGGAGATTGCCGGCAGATGCCGAATGCCTTGCGTGGTCCACAAGGTTTCGCAGAGTCTTCTCGTCAAGGGCATGGGAGGCGTCAAAACGTCGACAGCTTCTATTGAGCTTAATCAGATCTAAAACGGTCCGAATACCCAGGCTCTTTTTTAATTCTGTCTGTTCGGCCTGTTCGTTCACTTTGGATGCACCACTTTTTCAAATTCGGGCATGTTGATATCTATCCAGTCAAGCACCTTGTCAAACTCGCCCACCACCTGCTGCAGGGCTATCCCCCTGTGGCTCACCCGGCTCTTCTCCTCCATGGAAATCTCAGCAAAGGTCTTTTTCAGCTCAGGATAGAAAAAAAGCGGGTCATAGCCAAAACCGTTTTCCCCCCTTGGCTGTTCAAGGATGGTCCCACGGCATTCACCCTCATAGGTCAGGGCCGCTCCCGTTGGAACGGCAATGGAGATGACGCAGTGAAATGCGGCCCGCCTGTCGTTCTTGCCCTTCATCTTTTCCAGCAGCCGTTCCGAGTTTTCCAGATCCGTTGAACCCTCGCCTGCATAACGGGCCGATCTCACACCGGGTTCTCCGCCAAGGGCCTCGACTGCAAGGCCTGAATCATCGGCCATGGCTGCAAAGCCAAGCACCCTTGCGGCAAAGGCCGCCTTTTTATATGCATTGTCGTCAAAGGTCTCGCCATCCTCCTCGATCTCAGGGATGGGTCCAAAATCATCCAGATTCTTTATCTCAACGGGGAACCCCTTTAAAAGGGCCCTGATCTCCCGGGTCTTTCCCTTGTTTCTTGTTGCTAGCACCAGAACAGTCACGTTATCTCCTGCATGAATGACCCCGAATCCAAGGTTAAGGGCTCATCCAGATTATTTTATTGCCCGGGATTGTTTGATTCTTCGAGCAAAGGTTAAAAATGAACAAAGTATAGGCCAGGGGCTGTAATTTGTAAATAAAAAGGTTTGCAGACAAAATTAGAATTGCTGCTCATTTTCAATAAACCTTGAAAAAAAATACCCCTGTCGTATATTTGTGCTGAATGTCTTGGTACTATAACCGGCACAGCCGGTGCAGTATAATCATTCACTGGCTAGAACGAACGATGAAACTCCGCCACAGGCTATCCCTTGGAAAGAGTTTACAATTAACATTCAGGAGAAGAATATGAAAAAGTATGCAATGATTGCCATGTTAGCTGGAATTGCAATGATTATAACCTCGTGCGCAGGCACTACAAACCAGACGAGCAAATCAAAGGAAGGGGTGCTGGTAGGTGCAGGAGTTGGTGCCGCCCTGGGCCAGGCCATTGGTCGAAATACAGAAGGCACCCTTATTGGTGCCGGAATAGGTGCAGCTCTTGGCGGACTTGCGGGCAACCAGATAGGCGCCTACATGGACCGCCAGGAAAATTCATTGAGAAGTGCGGTTTCATCATCTGATGCGGCCAGCATTCAAAGATCCCAGGACGTTCTTACGGCCACCTTTGACTCTAATACCTTTTTTGATTTTGATTCGGCAAATTTAAAGGCAGGAGCCTATACGGAACTTGACAGGGTTGCAAGGGTTCTAAGGGAGTACCCCCAGACCAGGATCCGGGTGGAGGGACACACAGACTCCAAAGGGGCTGAAGATTACAACATGCAGCTCTCCCAGAGGCGGGCCCAGGCCGTTACAAATGCTCTTATTCAACGGGGAATTGATCCCGTTCGTATGGAAAGTATTGGATTCGGAGAAAGCCAGCCCATCTCATCAAACGATGCAGCCAACCGCCGGGTAAACATTGTGATCACTCCGATTAGAAGTTAAGGGGATCTCAAGTTTCCTGAACAGCGTAGTAGAGACGCCCTATCTGGACGTCTCTACAGAACCGGGCCTGGTGGTGGATTTTGACGGAAAAAAATGCGTCCTATGCCCTCCTGCTCGTCAAGAATTTCCTTGAGAACGGCAAGTGTAGTCATGGGATTCATGATCACAGAACGTAAGACCACAAACCCCTTTTCATCCCCGGGAACAGGACTGATCCTAGTACGAGAGACGAAACTTTTCCCCGCCTCCCTCTGGGTTCGCTGGACGTAAATGTTGAGTTCGTCAAGGTAATCGTTCAGGAATTCCCGCCTGCCTACATCTGTATCGGCATCGGCAAACAGCCTGCTATATCCAGGCGGAATCATCCGATAAGTCAGGATATTCAGCACAGGCGGGGTGATCAGCTCAAACATGGCCCGCCCTTCAATCTCAGCGGCAAAGGCCTTTGCCGTCTCGATGCCGTGGTCGATCATAAGGGCATAGCCCCTGCTTCCCATGATCTTGAGGGCACTGTCAAGGATCAGGGCGTTGGCCTCCCTTGATCCCTCAAGGGATTTAATGCCAAGATCCACACTGCCCTCACGGTTGACATAGTTTGAATGATAGGCGATATGATCCAGGGCCCTTGGATCCTTAAAAAAAACCATGCCGCTTGTCATGGGCATATAAAACTGCTTGTGGCCGTCTATGGTGACTGAATCGGCCCGTTCTATTCCCCTTAGAACAGGCGCATACCTCTCGCTCAAGAGCACAGGCCCGCCCCAGGCTGCGTCTACATGGAAATGAATCCCCCGTTCGCGGCACAAATCTGCCAGGTCAGGAAGGGGATCCACAGTGCCCGTTTCCGTGGCCCCCGCAATCCCCACAACTGCGACAATACCGGTTTTGCCATCGGCAGAAAGGCTTTTGATTACAGATTCCAATTTTTTCATGTCCATGCGCTGGTACTGGTCCACATCCATGGGCAATACATTTTTGTTGCCAAGCCCGAGGATTCCCCAGGCCTTTTTAAGGGAATAATGCCCCCTTTTGGACACCAGAATAACGGCACGCTCGATCCCTCGGGCCCGCATGGCAGGCACCACTCCCTGGTCTTCGATTCTGTCGCTTCCCTCCTGCCCATGGAAAAACCGGTTCCTGGCAACCCACATGGCCATGAGGTTGGCCGTGGTACCTCCGGTGGTAAAAGCTCCAAGGGTGGTATCGATACTCTGGACATGTTTCTGGTAAAACCCTTCGTCCCTTTGATATATCAGCCTATGAATCTTAGCCAGAACCTGGCGCTCAAGAACAGAAAGAACCTTTGAGGTCTCAAGCTTGATCACGTTCTGATTCAAGGCAGCCACTATGGTCTTGAGATGGACCATAAAAAAAGGAATGGCAGCCGTCATATGGCCTACAAAATATGGAGAAGCCACGTTAACGGCCCTGGGGGCAATTTTGGTGATGATATCGGAAATAACGCTCTCAAGCTTTTTTTCCGGGTCGGGGCTGATGAGCGTATCCCGATAATAGGTAGTCAACTCCTTGAGACTGATCTCCTCGGTAACCCCGACATTATCCTTTAGAAAATCCTGAAGACCGAACAGGATCTGCTCCATATATTTCACCAGGGTTTTCCTGCACGCCCCATCCTCAGGCCGGATAAAGATCCTTTCAAGGGTCGCCCAATCCGCTACAAGACCGAATTTTTTTTCTTCGTTGCCGCTCATATATTCATCTCTCAGCCATTGATCTATTTCCCTAATGAACCAAAGCCGGACATCTTAAGGAGTATTGTTCGTTCATAACTGCCCTTAAACCATAAAACGCCCCTCTTGAAAAGGGATCTTTACAATTGCAGAAATCTAATCTGGTTGTTTTTGCTTTAGTTGTTTCGATATGATAAAAAAGATCATCAGGCAAATTGGTTTGAAAACAGCACCAACCCGCTGCCATCCGTCGGTTCAAAAGGTGTTTTACATATAAAAGGAATCCTTATGGAGCAAAAACTATCCCCGGATCGCATTGACCATCTGCGACAAGATTATGAACAGGGCTTTGTCCGTTACTGCGGTTTTAAGGCGGATAAAATCGAATACGGCAATTTTAGATCCCTTGTAAATATCCAGGATCACCACCGCCAGCAGGATGGCTTTATCCATGCGGGGGTCATGGCCACCATGGCAGATCACACGGCAGGCTATTCCGCATTTACCGTTGTTGACGAGGCTTTTCAGATCCTGTCCATTGAGTTCAAGATCAATTTTTTCAAGCCGGCCTTTGGAGCAGGGTTGGAATGCCGGTCAACCGTCGTAAGAAAGGGCAGACAGATTCTGGTTGCAGAATCAGAAGTCTATGACCTTCGAAAGGATTTGAAAAAGGATCTATGTGCGGATCTGGAAGAGGATCGGAATGAGAAAAAAAAGGTGCTTGTTGCCAAAGCCACGGTAACCCTCATGGCTGTTTTGAACGAAACCCTGGCTCAGAAAAAGAGGTAAGCCCAAGGGCGATTCCACGGTCACAGGGAATCTGGCAAAACAACGGTTATCCGTATCAAGCCACCCGGTTCGTTGGTTATGGCAATGGTACCATCATGGAGATCGACAATCTTTCTGGCTATTGCAAGTCCAAGCCCTGAACCGCCATGGGTTGCGGAGCGAGATTTTTCCACCCGGTAGAATTGTTCGAAAACCAACTCAAGGTCCTTCTCTGGAATAGGCTGGCCCGTATTGGATATCTCAAGGAGAATGCCCATCTTTGTCCGCCTGCCCATGGCGATTATCTCTCCTTTTTTTTCTATGTTATAACGAATGGCATTATCCACGAGATTGATTAAAAGACGCAACAGCTTTTCCGGGTCACCCTGGACAATGAGGTCCTTTTCCAGGTGGAGCCGGGGGCGAAGACCCTTTGCTGTAAGCAACTCTTCATAGTCGTCAAACACTCGGTTTGCAAGGGCGGTCAAGTCCACCTGCTCGCTGGTAAGGGTCTCCTGCTGTTCCAGCCGGGAAAGATCCAGCAGATTTTTTACCATGTGGCTCATCCGCCGTGTGGTGGCAAGCTGTCGCACGAGGTTTTTGCCGGTTGACCTGGGCAGGTTGTCATTCATCAGCATCTCCTCCTGGGAGAGCATCAGAAGAGTGATGGGGCTCTTCAGTTCATGGGAAGCGTTGCCGATAAATTCCTTCTGTCGTTTAAAAGAATATTGAAGTCTGTCAAACATTTTGTTCAGTGCGGTTGAAAGATCATACAGCTCGTCTCGATTGGATTCCAGTGGTATACGTTTGCTTAAGGAAGTTTCGCTGATCTCCTTTGCCATCCGGGTGATGGCTACCACAGGCTTGAGAATCTTCCCCGCCAGCTTGTAGCTTAGAATGATGATGATCAAGGTGAAAAGGAGAAGGCTTGCGCCAACATACCGCACCAGCTCAAGGAGTTCCTCCTCCAGCTCTTCGATGGGCTTGGCAATTTGAACCGAAACGGGAAGGCCGTCAAGCGTGGCTTTAATGATCCTCACCCTGAACATAACATCTCCATGGTCATCCTGGCCGAGTTGGATTTGCGATTCGGGTATGAATCTTTCGAGGATGTAACGGGTTTTGTCTCTGGAAAAAGGAATGTCCGTATATCGGGTGACTCTGGAGCTGTAGATTGTATTTTTCCGGTTATCGATTACCTTTATCCAGTAAAGATCCGGGTGATAGGGAAGATTTGACAGATCGTAGGGGAGCTGTTTTTGCTTCTGAAGTTCCATCTGTTCCACAAGGGCCTTGGCTATATGCTCAATCTCTTTATCAATGATTGTAAACGACTGCTCCATGACTTCAAAAAAAATAATGGAGGAAAACACAACCGTCGACAAAAGGGCTGTACCAGAAATCCACAGGGCTATTCGTTTGCGTATCTTCATGGGGTGTCGTCAATTATGAATCCAATGCCCCTGATAGTTCGTATGATGGAGGGGTGTCTATCATAGGCCGAGGCTATTTTTTTCCTCAGATTTTTAATATGTACATCAACAAAATTAGACATGGAAAAAGGATCAAACTCATTTCCCCAAACATGTTCAGCCATATTGAATCTTGACACGACGCTGCCCTTGTTATGCAGCAGGAATTCAAGAATTGAGAACTCTTTAGCAGTTAAGTTAACGGGCTCATTATTCAACAAGACCCTTCGGCTTATGGTGTTGAGACTCAGGTTGTAAGCTTTAAGAACCGGGTCCCGCTTACCGTCCCTTCTCAGGAGCGCCCTGATTCTTGCCATTAATTCCGCCATGGAAAAGGGTTTTGCCAGGTAGTCATCGGCCCCATAGTCAAGCCCCTTAACCCTGTCTTCCACATCCCCCCTTGCCGTGAGCATGAGCACCGGCGTATCAAGCCCTGCCTCGCGCATATGTTTAAGGACGCTCAAACCATCCATACGGGGAAGCATGATATCTAGCAGAATCAAGTCATAGGTGCTATCAAATATCATATTCAATGCTATTTCACCATTTTCAGCCGTTTCAATATGATAATGTTTCCTCTCCAGAGCCCATCTGAGGTGATCAAGGAGTGCCGAGTCGTCGTCCACGATGAGAATATTCAAAGTAGAAGGCTCCACACAATAACCACAAGCAGAATACTTACAAAAACAGCGGCCGACCCTAAATCCTTTGCCCGACCGGCCAATGGGTGCCGTTCCAGGCCGATCCGGTCAACCGCAGCCTCCAGGGCTGAATTTAAAAGCTCGGTTATCAGAACAACCAGAAGAGAAGATATCATCACGGCCCTTTCGACGTTAGTTTTACCGAAATAAAGTGCCGCCGGAGCCCCGATTGCCAGGACAGAAATCTCCTGGCGAAAGGCCGCTTCATGGACAAAAGCAGCCTTTAACCCGGCCAGGGAATATTCTGCCGCCTTGACGATGCGCACGATACCTGTTGGTTTTGAAGGGCTCATTTGTCACTTTCCCCTGGGGATTTCTGATTTGACGCAAGGTCAACACCTTTGTCAGACCAGCGGTTGATCCTGTTTTTAATGATATAATCTGCACCCTGGTAGTATGCCACCAATTCTTGAACAGGGGGATAAGAATTTTTTATTTTTTCAAGGGTGGGCTCATTCAAATCCAGGTTGATGCGACTGATCTCTTTTGTCGGTGAGAGAATTAAAAGTTCCTGATCCTTGAGAAGACCCAGTTTCTGGTAATTTGCGATCAAGGCCCTTGGTTTGAAATCAGGGGCGAGGATATCCCTTCCAAAGAACAGGCTGTCATAGGAAAAACCAAGCAGAGAGAGCAGGGTCGGTGCCACATCCATCTGGCTTGACAAACGGTCTATCTCCCCCGGTTGAAACAGACCGGGGCAATAGATGAAAAGGGGAATATGGTACTTATCCACAGGCAGTCCGACCTTACCGGCACTCGAGGCGCAATGATCGGCCAGAACCACAAACACGGTGTTGTCAAACCAGGGGCTGCCCGCAGCATTTTTTATCAGTTGTCCCAGGGCATAATCGGTGTATTTTACACCGCCAGACCGGCCACTGCCGTTTATGCCCTCACCCGGTACAAGGTCGATCTTTCCCTGGGGATAGGTGAACGGCTGATGATTGCTGGTTGTCATTATATGAAAAAAGAAGGGCTTTCTTGAGCCATGAACCCTGTTGGCTTCAGCAACGGCCCGATTGTAAAGGTCTTCATCTGAAACCCCCCAGGCGTTTTTAAAGGAGATCTCCCCATCACTGAGGCTTGTCTGATCAACAACCCTGTATCCATTACCTGAAAAAAAGGCGTTCATATTGTCAAAATATCCCCGGCCCCCATAGAGGAAGACCGTATCATATCCATTGTCCTTGAACACCTTGCCAAGGCTGTACATGTGGTCGTTATCCGGCCTTTTTACAATGGATCTGCCCGGCGTAGGAGGAATGGACAGGGTGATAGCCTCAAGACCCCGTGTGGTCCGGGTGCCGGTGGCATAAAAATTTGTGAAGAGCAGGCCTTTTTTAAACCATTCATCCATAAACGGGGTGATGTCGGCCTGCTGACCAAAGCGGGTGAGAAACTCTGCACTCAGGCTTTCAACTGAAATCAGGATGACGTTGAATCGTCTCTGGGGTCTGGTTGAGCGGACCTGCCTTGCAATGTTATAATTATCCTGACTGTATGGCTTGTCATTCAGGGCAAACACCTCTTGTTTGAGGGTATGTGACAGGATGTCGTCATCCCCGGTTGTATAAAACTGCCGGAAATCAAGGGTATTGTTGCGAAAGGCGGCAAACAGCTGATACGGACCATTTGACGCAATTTCATTAACATAGTTGTTGGCGGATCGATTCCGCTGGGATTGATCCAGAAAAAACAGTGACGCAACTGGTATAAAAACCAGGCACAGGGCAATCCCGACCCTTGTGGACAACCGTTCCTTTACGGCCATTGCCTTTAAAAAAGATGGCCGCATCAGATAAAATATAAGGGCCGTCAAGATCAAGAGTATGGGTAAAATCCAGAACACCGGATAGGATTCAAGGATATTATCCGCAACCTCCCGGCGATAAACCAGATAATCCACAGAAATAAAGTTAAACCGCACATCAAATTCGTTCCAGAAGAACCATTCGGCAACCACGGAGAAGCAAAGGGCGTACACGATGAAAAAAAGGGTTGCCTGGGCTGCGAGGCGGACCAGAAAAGTGTTAAACCACCTGTTGGGTATAATGGCGAGAACAATGACGAATGGAATCGAGAAATAGCCGAGAAAGGCGATATCGTACACGACCCCCTGGCCGAACATATACGAGAGGTCAAGAATTCCATGGTCGGTAAGGGACCAGGTTCTTATCAGAAAAACCAACCTCAACAGAACAAACACTACAAGGGCAATAATCGCTGTTTGGAAAACTACGGCAAAGCGTGTTTTGGGGTGGTTAAAAATTTTATCGATCATTTTGATTCTCCTTGGGTGGATTCTCCTTGGGTAAACGCTTTTAATTGGGACTCATTGACAATCCTGGGGTATTTTTCCGGAAAGAAAACACGATAAAATAAAAGTACCGAATACCAGCAGATGACGAGGGTAAAGAGATCATGGCTCGGGAAATGGGCGCCTCGCACCTGCTGGCCCAACCCAAAGATAAGGCCCAGGATGAGACCGGCCATAAGGCCGTAAATTTTTCGGCAACACCCCAAGTGCCCCATGACAAAGTAGAGGGCTAAAAAGGCGTACCCCCCGGATGCATGGCCTGCCGGAAAGGCATGGCCAACCCCAAGACCTGGGGGAACATGGTCAAACAGCCGGATGTGGGGAAGCGTGCCTGAAAAAAGGGCAAGGTCCCAGGGAGTATAAATGTGGGTCAGGTGCTTGCCCGCACCAACAAGGAGCGGCCCAGCCCCTGCTGCCACCAGAAAATAAACCATGAGCCGCCGCTGGTTTTTAAGGATGGGTAAAAAGAATGAGAGCGCAAAGACCACCAGCCAGGCAAAACCTGCTGCAAAATCCAGATATCTTCCCCACTGGTGGATGACGGTTTCAAACAGCCAATGCTCCTGAAAGGGCCAGGAACGGGTTTGTTCGTCATAAAAATGGGAGACCCACCAGATGTCAAACCCGCTGTATTCAAAAAAAATTGCCGTAAGAATCAGGAAAAAAGGAATCGCTGCCATGGTAAAAAAGCGATCACCATTGCTTTCCTGCCACGGGCTGAAGTCGTTGTACATTTTCTGCCATCCATGTTGTTCAATTCGTTAAACTTATGAATGCAGAGATTAGCACGGGCTTCATGAAGAAATCGTGAAGAGAGGGGCAAAACAAAAGGGGCGGTTCTTGATGAACCGCCCCTAAACTACTACCTACTGTCTACTACCTAACGCTTATACTGGGCACCCATGGCAAGCCCAAGCTCCAGAGCACGGTTGTTCATCTCGACAAAATCCCTGGGCACCCTTGTCTTGATCACCTCCATGATGAATGCTGGATTGATAAGGTCGGTGATGCCGATCAAGGCCCCGAGAATGCTGATATTAAAGACAATGG
>Ga0265295_1002739_pt1 | contig 27046 bp, 18 predicted proteins | sample Munlansysbiofilm_FD_192503 | JGI IMG/M metagenome (GOLD analysis project Ga0265295, IMG submission 192503) | Leachate microbial communities from a municipal landfill in Southern Ontario, Canada - Methane capture system biofilm | ecosystem: Engineered > Solid waste > Landfill > Unclassified ... | reverse complement strand
TCCCTTTCCGAACAGAGAAGTTAAGCCTGCCTGCGCCGATGATACTGCAGTAAAATGTGGGAAAGTAGGTCGTCGCCACCCTTTAACCAAATCCTCACTCTAATATAGAGTGGGGATTTTTGGGTTTAATAAAGGTTATTTTTCTAATTTTGCCTCTCAAATAGATATATTATGATCGTCGTAACAGGAGCTGCCGGTTTTATTGGAAGTGTTGTCGCTGGTTATTTAAACCAACAGAATAGACATGATCTAATCTTAGTAGATGACTTTTCAAGAGAGGACAAAAAACGGAATTATATTACTAAAAAATTTGACCAACTTATTGAGCGAAAAGAGTTTATTAAGTGGTTTGAAATAAACCATAAACAGATTGATTTTGTTATCCATCTGGGAGCGCGCACTGATACTACTGAGTTTAATTACGCCATTTTTGAGGAGCTGAATATTGATTATTCTAAAGCTATTTTTAAGGCATGTACTGCGTTTTCTATTCCACTAATTTATGCTTCATCAGCAGCTACTTATGGTTTAGGTGAGTTGGGTTATAAAGACAGTCACGAGATCGTTGACAATTTGCAGCCACTAAATCCTTATGGCAGGTCGAAGAACGAATTTGATAAGTGGGTTCTGAAACAAGATAAAACGCCTCCGTTTTGGGCGGGATTGAAGTTTTTTAATGTTTATGGACCTAACGAGTACCATAAAAGCCGCATGGCCTCCGTGATTTTTCATGCCTTTAATCAAATTAAAGAAAATGGAGAAGTGAAACTGTTTCGCTCTCACCGACCCGATTTTAAAGATGGTATGCAACTCCGTGATTTTGTTTACGTGAAAGATGTTGCTTCTGTTATTGAGTTTCTAATGATGGAGCAGCCTGCAAGCGGTCTTTATAACTTGGGAACTGGCCAAGCACGTGCTTTTTATGACCTTGCTGTAGCTACTTTCAAAGCTTTAGATTTGAAACCCAATATTTCTTTTATTGATACACCAGAAGATATTCGTGATAAATACCAGTATTTTACAGAAGCTGATATGAGTAAATTAGTAAGTGCCGGCTACAAAAAAGCGTTTACAAGCCTTGAAGAAGGAGTTTCTGATTATGTCAAGGGATATTTAAAATCAGATAAACGTTATTGAGACTGCTGCTTTTCAGCTAAGGCCACATCTATATTGGTTAGAAAATCTCTGGTTTTTTTTAGCGTAGAAAGTAGCACAACTTTTTCTTCCAGTTCGTCAAAGTCATTTTTCAGTACTTCTTTTGCCCCATTAAGTGTATAGCCTTTCTTTTTGACTAGGTGATAGATCATGTGCAAATACCTGATGTCGCGCTCGGTGAATAAGCGATTGCCTTTTTTGTTTTTTCGAGGCCTTAATACACTGAATTCATTTTCCCAGAACCGTATCAATGAGGTGTTTACCTGAAACATAGCGGCAACCTCACCGATAGCATAATAAATTTTTTTGCTTTTTTCTGGTTGAGTTTTCATATAAAATACTAGTCCATAGATTGCGTCGGAAGTGCCGAAAGTTCCAGGATAAGCTCGTATTGTTCTGGTGTTAGATCATTGAAAAAGAAGTGTATGGGGTTTACAGGACGGTTGTTTTTATGCACTTCGTAATGCAGGTGAGGTGCTGTTGACTTCCCCGTATTTCCAACTATGCCAATGAGCTGGCCTCGACTTATTTTTTCGCCTTTTCTAACCTTAAATTCCTGTAGGTGGCTGTATTGTGTTTCATAACCAAAGCCATGATCTATTTCGATAGTGTTTCCGTAGCCCCATTGTGATTTTTTTACGGAAATAACTCTTCCATCACCGGTTGCAAATACTTCTGTGCCAATAGGTGCTGAGAAATCAACTCCCTGATGGAATTTATTGACTTTATAAAAAGGATCCGTACGGACACCAAAATACGAAGATATACGTTTCAGGTCTGAATTTTTTACGGGTTGAATTGCAGGAATAGCACTGAGCATTTCTGATTTATTACGTGCCATTTCAAAAACTTCATCATAAGATTTTGACTGCACATAAAGCTGGCTGGCGATCTGATCTAACCGTCTGGAAGCATCAATAACTAAATCAGAACTTTTGAAACCAGTAAGTTTGTCATACCTGTCAACACCACCATAACCAGCTCGTCTGATGGATTTTGAAATTGGCTCAGCTTCAAAAATTACCCTATAAATATTGTCGTCACGATCCTGCATCTCAGCCAGTAAATTTTCCATACCCGCCAGGCGATCGTTTAAAATCTGATATTGTAACTTTACGAATGAAAGTTCTCTTTGGAGCATCCGCTCTTTTGGCGATCCTAGAAAATTAAACGCAATAACAACAATAACAACCGCAAATGCTGCTGTGGAAAATAGATACGAAAATACGCGCATCATCTGTTGTCTCCAATTCGATTGGTATTTCTCGTAGGAGAGTGTTTTGCGGTTGAAAATATATTTTGGTTCTGCCATATTAAACGCTTAAATTGAATATTTACTGTGGTACATATGAACAACGACAAAATTAATTAATTCGTCTAACTTTGCAAGCTTTATTTTAAGTGCCACTTTATAAAAAATTATTAATAAGGTATTCAATATGAACGCGTCACAAATTAGACAGAGCTTTCTCACATTCTTTAGCGAAAAACAGCATACAATTGTTCCATCTGCTCCAATAGTGGTGAAGAACGATCCCACCCTCATGTTTACCAATGCCGGAATGAATCAGTTTAAGGATATTTTTTTGGGTAATGAACCAGCTACTGCAGCTCGTGTTGCTGATACCCAGAAGTGTTTGAGGGTTTCGGGCAAGCACAACGACCTGGAAGAAGTTGGCTATGATACCTATCACCATACGATGTTTGAGATGCTTGGTAACTGGTCGTTTGGGGACTATTTTAAGAAAGAAGCCATAGCCTACGCCTGGGAATACCTGACTGAGGTGGTAAAAATAGATCCAGGCCGCTTGTATATTACTGTTTTTGGAGGTGATGAAGAAGATGGCCTACCAATGGATCAGGAGGCATTTGATTTTTGGAAAGCATATATTGCAGAAGACCGGATTTTAATGGGATCCAAAAAGGATAATTTCTGGGAGATGGGTGATACAGGACCATGCGGGCCTTGTTCGGAAGTTCATGTTGATGTAAGAGACGATAGTGAGCGCGAAGCTTTGGATGGCGCTAAGCTGGTGAATAAGGATCATCCTGAAGTGATAGAAATCTGGAACCTGGTATTTATTGAGTTTAACAGGCTTTCTAACGGTAAATTGCAAAAGCTGCCTGCCCGCCATGTGGATACAGGAATGGGCTTTGAACGGCTTGTTATGGTGGTTCAGGGCAAAAAGTCTAACTATGATACAGATGTCTTTCAGCCTATCATTCAGGAAATTGCGAGGCTTTCTAATGAAACCTATGGCCGTGAAGAATCAAAAGATATTGCTATGCGGGTAATAGCAGACCATTTGCGCACGGTTGCTTTTGCAATTGCTGATGGTCAACTGCCTTCAAATAATGGTGCAGGCTATGTTATCAGGCGCATCTTACGCAGGGCAATCCGCTACGGATATACCTTCCTGGGTATGGAAGAACCTTTTGTTTATAAGCTTTTGCCGGTGCTTACACGGCAAATGGAAAGTAGTTTCCCTGAAATTGGCTCACAACAACAGCTGGTGTCGAAGGTGATGTTTGAAGAAGAAAATTCATTTTTGAGAACATTGGCGCAGGGGATTAAAAGATTTGAAAATTATGCGGCTCACCACGCTGATGTAAAGTTAATTAGTGGCAGTTTTGCTTTTGAACTTTTTGACACTTACGGATTTCCCATCGACCTCACCCAGGTTTTAGCACGCGAAAAAGGGCTGGAAATTGATATGAAAAGCTTCGCAGAACAGCTCGAAGAACAAAAAAACCGCTCCCGGAATGCTGCTGCCGTTGCCGCTGGCGATTGGGTAGTATTAGCCGACAATACACAGCCAACAAAATTTGTTGGATATACGCAAACGGAAGCGTCTTCAAAGATTTTAAGGTATCGGGAAGTAACCGCGAAAAAGAAAAAACACTACGAAATAGTACTCGACCAAACACCTTTTTATGCTGAATCGGGCGGTCAGGTGGGTGATACCGGTATGTTGATTTCAACCAACGAAAAAATCCCGGTTTTTAACACACTCAAAGAGAATAATTTGATTATTCATCTCTCTGCTGAAATTCCCGAGAATCCGGAAGCCGAATTTTTGGCTGTGATTGATGCTGAAAAGCGCCTGAAAATTGTTAACAATCATAGTGCAACGCATCTAATGCATGCGGCTTTGCGAAAAGTTCTAGGCACGCATGTGGAGCAAAAAGGATCCTTGGTGGACGCCGAGCGACTACGTTTCGATTTTAGCCATTTTAGCAGAATGACATTGGAAGAAATTCAAAGTGTTGAGGCAATGGTTAATGAAAATATCCGAAAAAACATAGCAAATGAAACCCTGGAAAATGTTCCGATTGACGAAGCCAAATCAATGGGTGCCATGGCACTTTTTGGTGAAAAATATGGTGACAGCGTTCGGGTTGTTTCATTCGATCGTGAATATTCAGTTGAGTTGTGTGGCGGCACGCATGTGCGGGCGACCGGACAAATTGGGCTGTTTAAAATTATTTCGGAGGGCGCCATTGCTGCAGGAATCAGAAGGGTAGAGGCCGTTACAGGTTTTGCAGCAGAGGCTTATGTATTGAATTTGCAAAACCAGTTGGAGCAAATAAAAGAAGTTATTAAAAGTACGGGTGAACCCGTGAAAGGAGTGATTCAGCTAAGCACTCAGCTGCAACAGGCACAAAAAGATATTGAGAAACTCCAAAAAGAGAAAGCGGAGGCGGCTGCCGAAATGCTATATCAAGCTGCTGAAAAAATGGACGGCTATCTTTTCATTAATGAAATAGTAAAAGCTGCCGGCATTGAAGATCTCAGACAAATAGCTTTAGCACTCAAACAGCATAACACTGATTTGGTGGCTATTCTGGCGGGGGTTCAAAATGAAAAGCCGGCACTTTGTATGCTTATTACAGACAGGCTGGTCAGCGGAAAATCATGGGATGCATCAAAACTGGTAAAAGAAGCCGCTCGCGAAATCAAAGGTGGTGGCGGTGGCCAGCCAGGCTTAGCCACTGCCGGAGGTAAATTCGTAGGTGGGCTTGAGGCTGCCAGAACATTCCTTTTATCAGGATTGACATCTTGATTCTGGCTTCAGCCAACTCCATCAAAAGCCAAGATTTGAAAATATTGTTGATAAGTCTTTTAATAAATTGATGGTTAAGTTGCTTCAAATGCACAATTTTTGTCTATTTTTACTCCATAATTATTATTTTGTCTTGATTTACCTAGTTTTGAATGCTTGAATCATCCCAAAACAACCTATGAAAAAGATACTTAGCTTATTATTATTAATCTTGTCGCTTTCTCTTGTTGCGCAGAAAGACGATCAAGTTATTGCCTTGCAAGACTTTTCAATCTTGAGTCCTGTCCAATCAAGCATAACTACAGCCCGGGGCTGGTCCATGCAGGATAATGGGAAGTGGGCATACAGCGACAATAAAATTCCATATACTGACAGTCACAACAATAGCACGCGTTTACCTGCCGTTGAAGTGCTTGGATTAGATAATTTTACGGAAATAAATTTACGTAAAATCATGATTGACGATAAGCAGTACAACGTACTTATTAAAAAGTATAAAGATGGTGAATATGAGTTTAATTACTTGGCCAAAGGCTGGAAAAGCTATTATTCTTTAGATTTTTATGTTTTTAAAAGTGAGAAACTTTTTGAGCTTTTACCTGATGAAGTACCTTTTAATACCAGTTATCTCGTTGATTTGGAGTGTTATTATGCCGGCAGTATTAAAAACTATGAAAAAACAGTTGTTGCTAGCAGAAGTCTAAAGTTGAAAAACTATGCTACAGGTGCGATTTCGAGTTTCCCTTCAAGCAAAAAGGGGAACTATATAGATATGATTATCAGAACAATTCAAGATTTGAAATTGGGTAGAATAGTAAACGACGGAAGTATGGTTTTTGCTGTTTATCCCATCAAAGCCGACGAAAAAGAGGTCGTCCGTTTTAAACTGATAAAGTCATATAGAAATGATAATCTAATTAAATTACAAACATCACCTGATAACTGGACAAGGCTGTTTGACGACTTCTTCTATGAAGTTCCCTTTAGCACTTACAAGAGTTTTATTGAAGATTCCAGAGAATATTTTGTTCCCGTAGAAACTGCTCCATCGGCCTTCACAACCTATTATAACTGGGGAGTGCTTAGGTATCAAATCGGCGATTATCTTGGTGCTACTGAGGCGTTTAAGAATGCACTAAAAGAATATCCCGACTCTGATGATTTTATGCTTTATGCTTATTTGGGAAATTCTTTGAGTAAATCAGGTTATTATTTTGATGCAGTAGAATATTACAACAGAGCCATAGAATTGAAGCCAACGAAGGTGATGGATTATTCAAACTGGATTAAAAATTACTTTAACAGAGGAGTAGCAAAATATTACCTGGATAAGCCTAAAGATGCCTGCGAAGATTGGAAAAAATCGTACGATCTGGGATATGGAAGTGCAAGTGAATATTTGAATGATTTCTGTGGTAGGGGATATAATTAGAAGCATCTACTATGAAAACAACTCTACTCCGTACCTCTTTCTTGCTATTATTTATTGGGTTTTTAAGTCTTGACGGTGTCAGCCAAAATGTTGACAACACAGAACGCAGCTATAGGCACTGGGAACTTGGCTTACAACTTGGTTTTGGACAATATTATGGAGATATAAGCGATAAGGGCTATTTTGAAAAGCTTAGTGGCGAGAGCAGATTCTCTGGTTCACTGCTTGCCAGATGGCATGCCAATGATCGTTACGGTGTTGGTTTTCAAGTACAAAATTCAGGCTTATACAGCCGAAAAGATAATTATGCAAATGGAAGCCCACTCAATCTGGAGTATTCAGGAAGGGTTTTTGAGATTGGTGTGCATGGATATTTAAACTTCTCGAATCTATTCTTGGGGCCTTCAGACCGACGTTTTTCATTCTACGGCACTATCGGATTAGGTTATATTAGCTGGAATGGCTCCCTGAAGAATAGCCTTACCGGAAACATAGTGTATGAAAACGGCAGCGATATACCAGGTGTGAGTTATAAAACAAGTGGCGCGGTAATTCCAACAACACTTGGTCTTTCTTATGCAATAAATAATAATTTGAGTTTGGATATTAGTGGATCGCTTCATACAGTGCTTTCTGATGATGTTGATTTTTATGCAGATGGATTTAAAAATGACATCCTCTTATTTACGCATATAGGCTTATCCTACCATCTAAATCCAAATCGTAGCAAGCGAGCCAAAACGCCAAGAGGCAGACCCTCGGATCAGCCTGTGGATGTGTTGGATTTAGAAAAAGTAACGAATAGGGAACCCATCCAAAAGCCTGCTCCGCTTCCGGTTATCACCCTCGAAAGACCTGAGAAAGTTGTGGCCTATAAAGATTTTGAGTTCCGGGTACAGATTTTCGCCAAGTCAAAGCCAATGCCTAATATTAAAGCATATTTCTCTAGAATTAACTTTGAATATCCTATCGTAGAGAATACACAAATGGGTCTGTACCGTTATTCTACCGGAAGTTTCCAAAACTTTAACGAAGCAGCCAGATATGCCGAACTGCTCAGGCAGCGCGGAATTCATGATGCTTTTGTAGTGGCCTACAGAAATAATCAACGAATTTCGATAAACAGCGAAATGAAGCAATAGGCGCTGAATAGACCTGTATTTTAGTGAATTTGGCGTATAAACTTTTGGCGTTAAGTTTATTTGGTGTATTTTTCACTTTTAAAAAATGCAGCATGCGGCTTTATAAATTACTTGTTTTTATTGTTGTTATTTTGCTGATGAGCAGTAATTTAGCATTCTCCCAATTACGTATTGAAGCAAAAGAAGCTAAGCCGTTGGTTCTTGAAATCAGCACAGACCTGAAATCGCCATACCAAAATTCAATTTTTCCACTTTATGCCGGCCAGACTGTAGAAGCGAAAATAGCATCAGAAAGTTCGATCAGCTGGATAAAACACGCCAAAACAAAGCTTATGATTAGCCAGTTAAAGGTGGAAAACACAAGCAAAAGTCCTTTGGTATTTTATTTTGATAATGTTAAGCTTGATGCCGATGCCCTGATGTATATTTATTCAGAGGATTTGTCAGTTGTACAAGGCCCTTTAACTCAAAAAGATTTTACTGATGGTTTTGCTTTCGTGGCAGGCCCAATTTCGGGTTCGGCAATCATCGTTCAGCTTGAAAAAAGAGTCGGAGGAGAAGCCAGCTTCATCCTAAATGAAATTGGAGTTTTGAGTAAGGAAGCAGCAAATCTTTCTGGCTTTGGCACTTCTGGCAACTGCGAAGTCAATGTAAATTGTGCAGAAGGCCGCATGCTTCAACGACAAAAAAATGGTGTAGCACGTATGTTGTTAAAGCAAGGTTCAAGCTTGTTTTATTGCTCTGGGACATTAATTAACAATACGCGGCACGATTTTGCACCGCTTTTTTTAACCGCTAATCACTGTGGTAAATATGCTACAGAAGAAGATTATCGCCAATGGCTATTTCATTTTAACTACGAAACAGAATCTTGTGAAAATCCCGTAAACGAACCTACTTATTATTCAATTACTGGCGCTCAGTTGCTCTCTAAATCTATTGATAACGAAAATGTAGGTTCGGATTTTAAACTTTTGTTGCTCAATTCCGAAGTGCCGGAAAGTATCAATCCATACTTCAACGGCTGGAATCGCCAAAATAGCAGTAGTGATTTTGGTCATTCCATTCACCATCCTGATGGCGATATAAAAAAAATATCTACCTACAACAGCCGACTTGTTTCTACTTCTTATGGTGGTGGAAGCGAAAACCCTGAAGGAAAATACTGGCGTGTAAACTGGGCAGACACTGAAAATGGGCATGGCGTAACGGAAGGCGGCTCGTCCGGCAGCCCGCTCTTCGATGAAAATGGCTTGGTAATCGGCGCACTTACTGGCGGTCTTTCATCTTGTGCTGAAGTAGGAGCGCCTGACTATTACGGGAAATTTTCATACTCTTGGGAATCTAATGGCACCGGTGCCGCGCAACAATTGATGCCTTGGCTCGACCCTGATTTTACAGCTGTTACTTCGCTTTCGGGTATGGGATACAATCCTGATGAACTTATTGCCTCCTTTTCAGCAGATGCTAACGCGCTGATTATTGATCAGAAAGTAAGCTTTTCAAACCTCTCTTCGGGTATTATTACTAAATATGAGTGGTTTTTTGAAGGTGGAACTCCAGACTCATCAACGAAAAAAAATCCGGAAGAGATTACTTATGAACAGCCTGGCCTGTTTGATGTGCGTTTGATTGTGTCCAACAGTATTGCTTCCGATACCTTAAGGCTTAAAAATTATATTATAGTTCGTCCGCAGATTTATCCCAATCCTGCCACCAATAAATTTTACTTGGATTTTGGAAGAAGTTTCCCGGAACAGCTCGAAATCAATCTATTCGATAGCCAGTCACGCGTGGTGCAATTTGAAACTTACCGCACAGAAAACAAGCTGGTAGTTGTTCCCGGCCATTTTGAAAAAGGCCTGCACTTGTTAAATGTTATTCACGGAGAAAATTCGCAGGTCTTTAAAATTGCGCTGTTTTAAAGGTCTCCTGCAAGACTAACCTTCAAAACTGCGCGACTGGATGTAGCCCCGCCATTTTTCGAGCAAGGTAGAAATATCATTAGGAAGATCAGATTCAAAAAATAGTTGTTCACCGGTGTGAGGATGTTTGAAACCCAGTGATTTGGCATGCAATCCCTGTCGCGGCAAAATCTGAAAACAGTTGTCAATAAACTGTTTGTATTTAGTAAACGAAGTGCCTTTTATAATCCTGTCGCCACCATACCAATTGTCGTTAAACAAAGGATGTCCAATATATTTCATGTGCGCCCTAATTTGGTGCGTTCTGCCTGTTTCAAGCTGACATTCAACGAGGGTAACATAGCCGAAACGCTCTAAAACGCGGTAATGCGTAATGGCTTCTTTACCGAATTTGCCATCAGGAAAAACGCTCATCACCTTGCGGTCTTTCAGGCTGCGCCCAATATGGCCGGTAATGGTTCCGGACTCTTCTTCAAAATCACCCCAAACCAAAGCCTGGTATTTGCGCTCAATCGTATGATTGAAAAATTGTCGCGCCATTACCGCTTGCGAAAGTTCATCCTTGGTGATCAAAAGCAGACCCGTAGTGTCTTTATCAATGCGGTGAGCCAGATAACCATAGCTATTTTCGATTTGTTGACCCGTTTTTTCAAAATGGAAGGCCAGCGCGTTAAGCAGGGTGCCGTCATAATTACCGTGTCCGGGATGCACCACAAGATCGGCTTGTTTGTTTACAATAACGATGTATTTATCTTCATAAACAATATTCAGCGGGATAGCTTCTGGTTTAATCTCCACGATACGAGGTGGATAAGAAAAGACAACGGTAACAACATCGTTTGGTTTGATCTTATAGTTTTGCTTTACTTCTGTTCCATTTACCAGAATATTTCCTGCCTTCGCTGTCTGCTGGATTTTATTGCGCGAAACATTTTCGATCCGGTTGAGCAGGAATTTATCTATTCGGAGTAAATCCTGGCCTTTGTCGGCCACAATGCGATAATGTTCGTAAAGCTCACTGTTGTCGTCATCTTTTTCAAAATCCTGAAGCGGAAAGTCTTTGTTCATAATACTATTTAATCAGTAATTTTTGTGTGGCAAATTGCCCACTGGTGTTGTTCACCCGAATCAAATACATTCCTTTAGTCAGGAAATCCAGCGTGAGTTGATTTTGCCATTTTGAGAAATAAACCACTCTTCCCGTGAGGTCAAAGATGGAAATTTCTGTTGTATTATCAGTGGCAAAAGTTTCAGAACGCAAATTGATGACTGTGCTTGCCGGATTGGGGAAAATATTTAACGTAGGATTTTTTGTTGATGTATATTCATCATTTCCAACAAAATAGGATGATCCAACTACCGGCCTCAGCATGATGGAGCCTGGATAGTCGCTGTTGCGCCATTGTTCATCAGATTTATAAAAGTTGTACTGGCTGTTGTCTTGGCTGGCATCAAAACCAATATTTATGCTGCCGATTTCTTCCTGCATCAGCCCAATATAAAAAGTGCCGTTTATAATCAAAGGATCAGGGAAAGTGTAATAATGGAATCCGTAAAGTGTTTCATCCCATTTCGGCCTTTGCCGAACAAGCCTGTATATTTCCTCACCGGGTTTGCCGTTATTATCTCTCCAAACTACAATATCGAAGAATTTATTGTTGGCATTGTCATGGGTTCTATTGAAAAGCATTTGAACGCCATTCAGCGTATCTGGCACGACCATTTTAAACTGAACGGCCATATGTGCTCCAGCGGGTTCCAGGCCGTAGCCTAATTCGGGTGTGCCGTCGTCGTAGGCAAAATAATTGTAAAATCCCTGAGTAAAATGTATCGAATCGGTGAGTGGCACTGCAAGCGTTGAATCGCTGATATAATGTGTAATCAGGTAGGAAGTTGAATCCCTGTCGAAATCCAAAGAAAACAAGGAAACTACTTTCGGACAGGCATGGAAAGCACCGGGTCCGGTTTCGCAGGTTTGAAATCCCGCAATAGAGAAAGGCAGCAAGTTAGTGTTTCCGCCATCATAGCCAAACCGTTGATTACCATTAATCTGCTTGACGTTGTAGCGGAATATGGTGTTGTGCGTAATACTGTCAAGATTAGTTATATAAAGCTCAATATTAGGGCGAACAGCATTTGTAGGATCGGCGCGATATTGCTTGTAAGGCATGGCTTGATAGCGCTTTAAAAAAGAGGGAGCGCGTTCCGAAAAACTGATTTTTTTGTAAGTCGTGTCAGAAAAATTCCTATCTCGATTCAAATAAACCATATCGATATGCCACTGATCTACATTGCTGCGATTGGAAGGAAGGCTAATGTCGGCAATACTTCCGTAGTTGTAAAAACGAATCTGAAAACGTTCTGTGAAAAATTCTGGATTGATAACCGGAATCAGGACCTGCTTAAAATAGGTGTTATTTTCTGCATAAAATTCTTCTAAAGTTCGGCCTCCTTGCATAGCCCATACTGTGTTCCAGCTTATTGTCGGCTTAAATATAGAATCGCAAGGCATCAAAATCTCGTCTCCCCAAGTCAAAATACGATCGCTGACAATAAATAGATTGGTGTCGCAGCCAAACGGTGCGAACAAGGTATCGAGCGGGAAGATAGTGTCAATTTGGTTGGCCAGCAGATAATCATCAATCCATACCCAGGTGGAGTCAATAAAATCCAGCTCCATCTCGCCGGTGGGGTAGCCAAACTGCAAAACCAAGCTGTCATGTTTTTCCGGCTTATCACCCCGGCCTTGTGGCTGGTAGTAAAAGCTAAAGTAGATTGAATCCGCGGGGCTTAAGGCTTGTGGTGAAGGACTGAACACAGAGTCGAGCCGAATTAAAACCGACTGCAACTGATCGGCCTTAAAAGGACGAATGGAAGCATTGGGATACACTTCGCCATTTTCGTTGAGCACATCAAAAGTGGCAGTAGCTGTATTTGGTGGTAAAAAGGGAAAATCTTTGTTGATAAAAACCTGTTTGTCAATCCATTTCAGTGGGTCGGGATAGATATTGGAAGTGCTGAAATCATCAAAGAAGGGTAAATGTGTGCTGACTTCAGCTGCCTGAATATTTTTTGAGGCAGCAGCTTTTTGCTGAAGCTGGGTATTAAAAAAGAGTCCATTGATGGTTTCTTGTGCTTGTAAACCATTGATGGTTAGCAGAGAAATAATCAATAAAAATAACAATGAGACAAATTTATTTCTTAGCATTATTCTTCAAGATGGTATAAATCATTAATAATTTGTTGCAGGCTGTCTTTGCTGATTTTGTCAGATTGTAATTTCATGATAAGATCTTCAAAATCAGTATTTAATTCAGATCTAAGCCAAACGTCGATCCTTGTTCCCGGAGCCACTTCAGCACCTGGAAGAGTAACGGGTTCAGTTCTAAAAACCCTTGCATGTGCCGAATCTCCGTCAATATAATATATGTTTCCCAAGTTCAGGCTGGCTTTTTGTAAGGCAGCTTTTACCTGTGATGGGCGCATCCCAACCAAAAAGGGCAGCGGAGTTTTTTCGCCATTGCCGCCATTACCCAGCACCAGATCAATATTACTTCCCTTAAAAATTTCAGTACCAGGTTCTATCACCTCACCATTATATTGTTGCTCGATCACAGCGTTACGCGCAAAGTGATCTATATACACCAATTCATTGATGTTCAGTCCGGCATTTTCGAGCCGTACTGCCGCCTGCCTTATCGAAAGATTTCTCAAATTAGGCATGGCAACACGCTCAGCCGTTTGAGCTATAATAACGTAGTAAATATTTCGTCCCTGTTTTACCCGTGAACCCGGAAGCGGATCCTGCTGAATAATTGAGCCATTGGGCGCACCTTTTTGATACACGCTATCCATAAGTACAAACTTAAAAAGCTGCTTATTTTGCTCAATAACAGTGTGGTAATATTGTCCACGAAAATCTGGAACGCTGTAAACCTCGCCATGGCGAGTGTAGGAATCAAGCGATTTGAATATAACCCATGCTATGATAAACGACAGCAATAAAATTATTGCCAGATGCAGGTAAAAATTCTTTTTAGTCAGGAAAGTGAATACCCCCATTTTTTTATAATTTAGCCTGATTAAATGCCGAATTGATTAAAAAACTACAACAGCCCGTTTTTATTGTTTGCAGGGCGCAAAGATAGCTATTTTAATCTTTGGCATTAGGCCTTGAACGCAAGACGGATAGTTGATTTTTATTGGATAATAACGACTTTTTTATGAAAAAAATTGCCATAGTTTGTGGTGGAGATTCAGGAGAATACGACATTTCGGTGAAGAGTGCAGCAGTCGTCAAGCGGCATTTAGACCCAAAAGATTTTGAAGCCTGGTTGGTTTTTATCACCAGAGAAGCCTGGTATGTGCAGTCTGACAATAACGAAAAATATCAAGTTGATAAAAATGATTTTTCTGTGACTATCGGCGATAGGCATATTGTTTTTGACGCCGTTTTTAATGCCATTCATGGTTCGCCGGGCGAGAATGGCCTGCTTAATGGCTATTTTGAGCTGCTTGGTATTCCTTATACGTCCTCGGGTTTAACGACTTCAGCGCTTACTTTCCATAAAGATTTTTGCAAACGTATCGTTCAAACGCATGGCATGAGCGTTGCCTCGTCGGTGCTGTTGAATGAGGATGAGGATTTTGATGCAGAGCAGATTATTGACTACCTCAAGTTACCGGTTTTCGTGAAACCCAACAATGGCGGCTCAAGCGTTGGTATTTCAAAAGTGAAAACCGTGGAAGAGCTGGCACCTGCTGTAGAAAAGGCATTCAAGGAAGACCACCAGGTTTTGATTGAAGCCTTTGCGAAAGGCCGTGAAATTGCTTGCGGTGCCATGAATGTAAAAGGCCGCCTAATTGTTTTTCCACTGACCGAGATTGTGAGTAAAAATGAATTTTTCGATTACGAAGCCAAATACACCAAAGGCATGGCCGACGAGATAACACCGGCGCCGATTTCAGAAGATGACGAACTTTGGGTGAAAACTACTGCAGCGCGGCTTTATCCGTTGTTGGAGTGCAGGGGTTTTGTGAGGTTTGATTTTATCCTCACCGAAAAAGACCTGATTTTTATCGAATTAAATACCGTTCCGGGCATTTCGGAAGCCAGTATATTGCCGCAGCAAGCAGAATTTATGGGCATTTCGTTGAAGTCGTTGTTTTCAATGGCTATCGAAAATGTTCTTGCGTAACTGCTAAGCAGAAACCGACCTAATAAACGCAATCAACTTTTGGGTAGCGATAGCTCTGTGGCTGATTTTATTTTTCAGTGAGGCATCCATTTCAGCAAAAGTTTGCTGGTAGCCATCTGGCAGAAAAATAGGATCGTAGCCAAAACCACTTTCTCCTGAACTTTTGGTCGTGATAATTCCGCAGATTTTTCCTTCAAACTGGTAAAGCTGTCCTTCCCAGAATAAGGCGATTACGGTTTTAAAGCAGGCTTTGCGGTTTTCTAGTCTATGCATTTCGTGCAGCAGTTTTTTTACATTGTCTGCGTAAGTAGCATTTTCGCCTGCATAGCGGGCGGAATATACTCCAGGAGCACCGTCGATGGCTTCAACTTCCAGCCCGGTATCATCGGCAAAACAATCTAAGGAATATCTGTCGTGAATAAAGTTGGCTTTTTGAATTGCATTGCCTTCAATTGTAGGCGAGGTTTCCGGGATATCGTCCTCAAACTGAATGTCTTTCAGGCTTAAAAGTTGGAACTGATTTCCAATAATCTGTTGTATTTCAGCTATTTTATGCCGGTTGTTAGTTGCGAAAACAAGTTTATTCATTTTTTGGCAGTATTAACGCTCAATCGTTGAGCTGCAGACAAAATTAAGATAAAAGCTGAACACACGAAGCTAAAGGATATCACAGCTTAAATGTGGAAGAAAATAACTTGCAGCGTATAATTTAGTAGGCTTAATAATCTTTTGATAAAAAATCCCGGCCTTTATTACACTGTCAGTTAGCGTAGTAAAAGCCGGGAAAGTCTATTAGCAGTAATTCAGTCTAAGCTATGGCAGCACTACAGCATTGTATTGTGCTACATTCACTTTTGGAATGCTGGCGTTATACTTTTTGTTGATAGCATCGATAAAGGTATTGGCGGCCAAGGCATTTCCTTGCGGAGTAAGGTGTACACCATCGGTAGAGAAAGCATTTCCGGTTACGAAAGTGTTAGAAAAACTTACGCCATCCATTACAATTCCACCCGAGGAACCCTGCTTTAATACGGCATTCATGTCCACATAAGCCAGCTCGTATTTTTCAGCGGCAGCTTTAATGGCCTGGTTGTATCCGGTCACAGCATTGTCGATGTCAGTGATTTCTTTTTCATCTAAAATATAAGCATCCGGAATTGGTTTTAGTGATCCCCAATAAGCACACTTGATGGAATCTTGCGGAATGGACAGCAATACCAGCTCGCCGGCCTTTATTTGTCTGATCTGCAAAGCTTCATAACCCGGAGGTACCTGAATTGTAGGGTCATGAATAACCAATGGGTTTGCGCCAAGCGCGAAGTTGATGCGATAATCCAGTCCAAACTGTTGCATAGCACCATTATATGGCGCATAACCAGCGTTAAGCTGATCTACCATTCCCTGCTCGCTGAGTGCGATTATATTGTAAGGCACAGTAGTAAAATACGGTATATCGGTTATATTCGGGATATTGGCAATGGCACCGGCTGTTGCAGTAGCTTTAAAAGTCATAAGTACGGCTTCCAGGCTGGCTGCAAAACCTACACCAGGTATGCCTTCTAAGGGTGTAATTTGATCTGCTGCTCCACCGGCAAGTGCATAAGACAGCACATCGTTATTGCCAATCCACAAGGTGAAAAATGTGGGTTTAACAAGTGCGATTTCATCAATTACAGCATTTCCAGGTGCACTGGCAAAGCGGCCATAATAGGGGTTCATGCTGCCATAGCCCGGAGCCAGCAGGTGTGTAACTTTCGCGCCGGGTACGCCGATATTGTGGAAAGGTCCCTGATCAGCAACAGGAGTGCCAAGCAAAACAGCCAGTTCTTGCTGAGTGGCATTGGGGTTAGCCCTAACAGGCCCCAGCGAAGTAACGCCGAGACAATCCGTCGTGAAGCCCATTTTTAACTTGGTAAAAAGCATGCCACCACCAGTTCCAACTCCATCTTCCGTGTTGATATAAGGGATGTTGAAGCTGCCTTGGCGGCCCACAAATTCCATTTGTTCGGCAAGCATTTTCGAGAAGGAATTTTCCTGAGCGGATTTATATAAGGCGTTGTCTGCATATCCCGCTGTTAAAGAGTTTCCGGCTGTCATATAGGTGGTGAAATCAGCATTGCCTTTGGATGGTTCGAACTCGTTGATTTCAGGCTGGCACGACCACAGGCCTGCAAGCAATAAAGCACTAATAAGAATTCTATATTTCATGGGTTAAATTTTTTAGGTTAGAAACGATAGGATAATCCAAAGCCTGGAATAAATGCCGCAGATTTGTAGGTACCGCCAAAGTTATCAGGCTGGTAATTCTTTTCTGCTCCAAGTCCGCTGATTTGCAGGTAAGACAGGTCAATGCTCAGACGTTCGGTTGGATGAATACCCACACCAAGAGTGAAAGCAAGGTTGTTGAGGCTAACCGTTTCCGGTGTGAAATAGATTTCGTTGGTAGGGCTTTGGTCGTAATAAGCACCTGCCCTGAAAGTAAACATATCGTTAAGCTTGTATTCTGCTCCGATACGGGGAATGAAAGTGTCCTTGTATTCACGTGGACTTTTAGAATTCAGAAGTTCGCCTTTTTCTTCAAAAGTAAACTCAAGTGTTTCATAAACGCCCCACATTACCCAGTTCACTTCGGCAGCGAGTAAAAGCTTTTCGGTGGCCTGATAGGAAACACCAAAATCCAGGTTGCCCGGAAGTGGTAGAGATGCCGAGAATTTATTTTCGGTAGGGATGTTTGTTCCTACAGAAACAGGAACGTGAAATTTGGCATCGCCTCCGCTAACATCCATCATGATTTTTGAACGGTAATTAATACCAATGGATAACTTTTCGGTGGCACTATAAAAAGCACCTAAATTAAAGCCAAGGCTGGACGCTGAGCCATCGAGTTCGACATAAGTGTCCTGGCCGTAATTTAAACCTTTTTCAAGTTTTACAGAGCCGCTTGTATAAACCAAGCCGGCACCAATTCCAAGCTTATCAGTAATCTGATAAGAAACGGTTGGCTGAAAGAATATTGCTTGCAAGGCAATGTTTTGGATTAACAAACGACCTTCCCAGCCGCTTTCCCATTCTGCTGAGCTTCCGTAGGGCGTGTATATGGCCAGGCCTACTGCCCATTTTTCACCTATTTTACCAGCACCATAGACGTAAAAAGGAGTACTCAGTTTGTTGTCTGTTTCGGAAACCAGGTTTTGTCCGGTTTTTTGAAAACTGATTTTAGAAATAATTCCACTCACACCAATAGAGAAATCTGTTTTAGTTTCCATCATACTTAGTGCACCGGGATTGAAGAACATGGACGATGCTCCCAATTGAAGGCCAGTTCCGGTTAGACCCATACCAGTGCTTCTGCTACTTTGCAGCCGCACCTGATAGCCTCCTGCCTGAGTACTTATGTAGCTCATAGCTAGAAGCATAGTGAAAATAAATAATTTGCGCATAGATTTGTTTTTTTTGTTAAAGCAGCGCAAGGTACACTTTTTTTCAAATAGGTAATCCGGTATTAAATAACTTCTGTTGTTTAAGAGTTGTTAACTAATTGCCATTCTACCGGAAGAAAGCCAATATTATTAAGGTAATCATTGGCTTTTGAAAAATGTTTACAGCCAAAAAATCCACGGTGCGCAGACAGGGGAGAAGGGTGAACGCTCTTTAAAATAAGGTGTTTGTTGGTGTCGATCAGCTTTTCCTTGCTGATGGCGTGCCTGCCCCAAAGCATAAATACAAGGCCTGCCCTATTTTCAGAAAGTGCGCGAATGGCGGCATCGGTAAATTGCTCCCAACCTTTTGAGGCATGAGAAGTAGCGGCAGCTTCGCGAACGGTTAATACGGTGTTCAACAGCAATACGCCTTCTTTGGCCCAAGTCATCAGGTTACCGCTTTTCGGGATGGCAAAGCCGGTGTCAGAAGCTAGCTCTTTAAAGATGTTTTGAAGGCTTGGCGGGGGGCTAACTCCATCCGGTACTGAAAAAGCCAGTCCGTGCGCCTGGCCTGCGCCGTGATAGGGCTCTTGTCCAAGAATAACAACTTTTACAGCGGGAAGCGGCGTGCTATTAAAAGCCTGGAAAATTGTTTTGGCTGGCGGGAAAATTCGGTATTGCTGCATTTCCTGCTTCAGAAACTGCTTTAATTCAATAAAATAAGGAGCTTCAAACTCAGCGCGAAGTACCGCATACCAGCTTTCATGAATATCAGGCTTGTTTTCCATTAGTGGATTTTTAATTGTTTGAACAATAAATCGTGCTGCTTTATTGTTGTTTGAATAAATATGTGTTACTTTGTAACCAATTATTGATGCATCTCTAATTTATCTTTGCTAAAATATGAAAAAAATAGCGTTATTCTTCACTTTTGTCTTTATGATTGCTTTATTAGCTACTTCTTGCAAATCGAGTAGCAAATGTGCCGCTTATGGAGAGTCACATAAATTTCAACGGGAAACAAAATATTAGTCAATCCCGATTTTTCATCTTATACAATTGCCTGTTAAATGTAGCCTTATGACACAACGGGCTCATTATTTATTTATTTTCTTACTGTTTGGCTGTTGGCCTTCAATTTTGTTGGCGCAACAGGATAATTTTGTTGATGAGGAGAATGTAGAGGAGCTGATTATCTACAACCGTGAGCGTACTGCCATCATTCAAATGCATACGTTGGGCTATGGCATTGCGTATCGCCCGGGCAAAAATCCTACGGCTTTCAAAACCTATATCTGGAATTTTGAGCTCATTACCATGAAGTCGCCCAAGCAAATCAAGATCATCAATCCCTATTACAACAACTCAAAGCGTTATGTTTATGGGAAGCTAAACGATGTGCTTATGCTTAGAGGTGGTTACGGACTAAAAAAGCAGCTAAACCGAAAGCCCTATTGGGGAGGCATTGAGCTACGCTGGCTTATGGAAGGCGGGATTTCGGTAGCTTTTGAGAAGCCATATTATTACTTTGTGGTAAATATTACGGAGGGAACCGGAGGTGTTTTGACACAATCCATCGAAACGAAAAAATTTGATGAGTCGTCCACCTCAACGGATGATATCTACGGAAGAGCACCTTTTACACGCGGTATAAATGAAATCGGGATTCGTCCGGGTATTTATTTAAAAACAGGTCTAAATTTTGAGTTTGGCTATGCGAAAACTCGCATCAAGGCTTTGGAAGCCGGTGCTGCCGTAGAAGTTTTTCCGCAGGGCATAAACATTATGGCCGATGATCGAAACCAGCATCTTTTTCTTACCTTTTACGTCAGTTTTGGCTTTGGCAAGCGCTTTAATAAGTATTGAGATTCTGCCATTGAAATAGTTATCTACAGCAAAGGACTTTAGGCTTTTGCTGTTTTTTAACCCCCAATGGTTTTAGAAACCATTGGGGGTTAAAAAAAAATCCCTCTGGGTCAGCTAACTTCAGCTACGCCAATCCATCATCCTAAATCCTATCTCTCACGCCTATAAAATCATAAAAAAAACCCTTCACCAAAATGATGAAGGGTTTTTATATGTCTAAATTTTACTATCTATTCAATTATAAGTCGCTTAGTATAAGCCTTATCATTCATTAATAGTTTAATAAAATACATACCGGATTTTATTCCTGAAATGTCAACTACTTCGCTGTTTTGGCCGGGACGGGTAGCAAGGCTTACCTGATGTACTTTGCTGCCAATCATATTGTAAACTTCCAATGTGGCATTGCGGCTGGTTCCTGCTTCAAAATAAACATGGAACTGATCTGTGGCCGGGTTTGGATAAATCTTAAACTCATTGCCATTTTGCTCACCAATGGAGGTTTCGCCTACGGTGGTGAAACTCCAAGCCGAACACCAACTTGTTGTATCTAGGCCTTGAATTGCTCTGACGCGCCAGAAAAATGTTTCTTCTTTATCAAGCAAAAACATTTGCTGAAACATATTACTTTCTGAAATTTTCACTTCAGGATTGGTGAAGTCTGGTGATTTATCCAATTCAACCATATATTTCTCTGCACCCAAAATTTCTATCCATTCATAACGTGGAAGCCTTGTAACATCAATCGCGTTATTAGCAGGTGCTTTAAGGGTAACACAGTTTAGCGTTGTGAAATTAAAGGGAGAAGACCAGTCAGAGGTGCCACCGGCATGACGGGCATTAACACGCCAGTAATAGGTAGTTCCGAAGATAAGGTTGTTGATTTCGTATGTTTCAACACCTGTCTCGAACAATAGTGGGTCTGTGAAATCTGGGTCAGTATCCAGCTGGATATTATATTTAACAATTCCGGTTATCTTTTCCCAGGTAAGATTCAAATCGAGCTCTGTGCCTGTGGTGTTGTTAGCAGGTGTTTTTAGCACCGGCTTTGAGACTACCGTAAATGAATTAGCACCAGACCAGTCAGAAATTGATTGTGCATGTGCCGCGCGCATTCTAAAATAATGACTTTTTCCAAACACCAGTTTCGACAATCTAAAACTAAGCTCATCAGCTCCAACAACAAAGTCTTTTAGGTAGGGACTGTTAAATCCATCGCCCTGATAAGAGATAACGATACCATCGTTTCCAACGAGATAGCCTTTTGATTCATCAAAGAGGAAGATGCCGTTCAAATCACTTCCGGTACCACTAGCTACAGCTGACCATATTACACCGTCATAAGCAAGCAAAGTTCCGTTGCGGCCTACCATATATCCTGTTTCGTCATCCAGGAAACATACATCACGCAAATCCCTGTTACCTACAGTTTGTTCAGTCCATCCAGCGCCGTCAAATCCATATATACGTCCGGCTTTGGCCGATGCCCATATCTGATTAGGAGTTAGCATCCAAACGCCTAACATATCTCTGTTTCCTGAGCTATAGGTTGTCCAGCTTGTACCGTTAAATACACTGCTCTTAGCTCCGGCACCTACAACAACTAAGTTATTGGCATCGAGGCCGTGAATAGCATTTAAGTCGCCAGTTAGGCCAACATCAATGCTGTTCCAGGTGCTGCCATCATAGTGAAGCGCAGTTCCACCATTTCCAACGGCATAACCTTCAGTAGCGGAAAGGAAGAAAAGGCCGTTCAGGTCTTTATCTACTCCTGAGGCAACCTCATTCCAGCTTGTTCCGTCAAATTGAAGCAAAGTACCGCCGGCACCGCACACCCAGCCAGTGTTAGCATCGGTGAAATAGATATCAAAAAGATCAACACTTACAGGACTTGTGATGGCAGTCCAGTTTGTGCCGTCATGTTTAAGTATTGTTCCAGCCACACCAACTGCATAGGCCGTTAAATCGTCAATGACAAAAACATCATTGAGGGTTTTTGTTTGACCCGAGCCTTCAACACGCCAGCTATAGGCTGTATCTACCTGGATTTCGTATTGGGTTATGCCGGTAATTTTAGTCCATTCCAAAAGTGGATCTGGATTTTGAACACTGGCATTAGCAGGTTTGGTAATGTTAACTGTTTGTATAATTGCGAAAGACCAGGGGTCTGACCAATCCGAAGTGGCGATCCCATCAGAGGCCCTTACGCGCCAAAAATAGGTTTGTGAAAACAAAAGCTCGCTGGTACTTATGGCTGTTACCATGATTTCGGGAAACGTAACCGCGTCAGAGAAATCTTGTAACGTAGCAAGCTGCACCTCATAAAGTATTTCGGTACCTTGTCCTGTTACGGCGTTCCAGTTGAGTAATGCGTTTGGCATTTGGTCAACAGCACCGTTTAGAGGAGCTTTCATAGTGGGTGTGTAAATACGTAATTGAGCAGATGCATGAAACCCAATCAATAGTAGAATTGTTAATGCGGATAAAAATCTTTTCATTGTATGCTTGATTTTGAGGTCAGTACTCTATTAATATACAAGTATTTTGACGGCTTTATTTCTTTGGCCGCTTTGCATCCTGAGGATGTACGTGCCATTTTTAAGCTGATCAAAATTTACAGTGTGCTGGTAAGACCCTTGCGTAAATATGCCAAGTTCCTGTTGCTGTATCATCCTTCCCGAGAGGTCAAAAATCTGATAGGATACTGAATTGTTTTCAGTGATTTCAAATTTTATCGTTGCCTGATCTGTGATAGGATTAGGGTAAACAGACATTGAAAGCTCATTGCTGGCTGTATATGAAGGATTTTCTTCAATGCCAACAGGTTTTCTGAAGTTGTTGCAGCGGTAGAGGCCTCTTCCAAAAGTGGCAGCATAAATAATTCCATAATTATTGGTGCCGGGATAATTCATTACGACGGTGTCAATATTGATAAGCTGAACGGTATCAGCAGCTCTATTGATCCATTGTTGTTGAAGATCGAATACCGGAACATTACCCATTTCACCCTGGTCAGCTGTCCAAACCGGGCTAGCACTGTTGATGTCGTCTGTAATATAAACGCCATGCTCTGTACCAACCATTGCTTTTTCAGGATTTGTCATTTCCAGAATAGAGGCATAAACCGGCATTTGAGGCAGGTTTCCTTGTTTGCTGGTGAATGTTGGTGCACCATCAAGGGCGTTAGTTGTCATATAAATGTAGTTGTCATTGCCGTAGTTGGCTAAAGTAACCATCACATTGTTTGGGTTGTTAGGGTCAACGGCAATGGAAGTAATAGCCTGGCTGATAGGTGTTGTGCCTCCTGGTTCATAAATAGGCAACTGTTTTGTAGCTACAATACATAGCGGGCTGTTTATGTCGGCCAGCTCGTAATTGTATGCCAAAGCGATGTTTGATATGCGGAATAACCTGCCGTCTCTGGTACCAATAAAAAGATGGTTAGCATCTTTTGAATGGGCCATAGCCTGAGGAATACCGGAGAAGTCAACGCTGGTGTTGGACAATTCAAACCATTGAGGTTGCTTACCAAAATCCAACATATCTTTTGTCATCCAAACTTTATTTGCAAGCGCAACAAATAATTTTGACGAAACAACATCTTTTATTCTGAGAGAATCGCCATTAGCTAAATTGTTGGTTAGCACAAAAGAGAACGGATGTGAGTTGTTGTTGCTGCGCACTTTGAGTACATCGCCAGCTACGTAATTCTTTTTGGCAAAAAACGTTATCGAGTCGCGACTATTTTCATTGTCAAAACTTTCCCAAAGGGTGATGGGTGTATTGAACACCTGCGGATTGCTCATGCTTGGCTCTAGGAATTGGGTGGAGAAAGTGAAGCCCATATCTTCGGTGCGATCCATTATTCCTGCTGTTGAACTTACAACGGCTGCTTGTGGGTCAATTACTGAAACAACGGAAGAACCTCCGTTTGAAGGGAAAGTAGGTGAATAAATAATTTCGCCTTGTTTCGTCGTGTTTCCAGTTGAAGAAACGTAGATAGTTCCATTATCCTGTGATCCTCCAACAACCCTGTTTTCCTGTCCGGTAGGAGCTATGTCATAAAAACGGGAGGTGATAAAGTTTCGGTTTGAATTCTCGAAAGTGAAATTACTTCCAGATACAGCTCCTTTAAAAACACCACCATCTGTGGCAACATAAAACTGATTGGCATTGGTAGGATTAAATACAAGCCTATGCTGACCTAAATGCATAGAAGTTTCATCAAAAAAATCGCCAAAAGAGATGCTTGACTTGGCTTCCCATGCATATAAACCATGTTCAACAACGCGGCGGCCTTCCCACAACAAAGCTGCGTTGATAAGGATGCGGTTAGGATCCTCAGGGAAAACGGTAATACTGTTGTTGTAATTACCAAATCCGCTATAAATATTGGTTTGATTTGTCGCAGGCAAGATAATTTCCCAGGTATCACCTTTGTCTGCTGAGGTATAAATACCTAAATGGGCACCAAAACTTGTAACGGCACTGGCATACAATTTATTGGGATCGGATGGCGCGATGGCCAGTTCCAGGCGGTTTACGTTTTCTATGGGCAATGAAACTGAATCTGCTGTTGACCTATTTACAAAGCCGCTGGTGTTGCCGGATTTAGAAATGTAACATTTGTTGGCAACGGCAGCTAAAATAGTGCCATCGCTTCCCACTTTCACATCAGTGGCGTTCATGTTAAGTTCGTTGGCTTCGGCGTCAGTAGCTAAAGTCCAGCTTGAGCCGCCATCGGTGCTAAACATCAAACCGGAATTGGTGGCGGCAAAGATGTGACCAGAAGCGTTAGTTGCTAACTCGTTTACAAAAGCCCAAGCAGCACCATTATCATTGGCAACCGGTACTGTTGCAGGCAGTTGTTCAAAGTTTTGACCATCCGTTGATTTGTAAATTCCATGACCAATTAGGCCTGTCGTGTAGTTAAAATCGTTTAGACCACTGAAGCCTTGCGCATCAAAACCATCACCTGTGCCTACATAGATATCTCCGTTTGATGTCTGAACCATCGAGCTCACAATCATATTCTTCTGGCTCACTCTTGTCCAGGTAATACCATTGTTTACTGACTTCCAGATTCCACCACCATTGGTACCTGCCAGAACTGTTCCGCTGGAACCATCGCGGTTATCAAAGATGATAGCTTTTACTTGACCGCCGTAGTTATCGGGACCAAGATTTACCCAGTTAAGGGCAGTAGCCTCTTTATTTGTCGAAGCCTGATCTGTTTTTTGCATCGCTTTTAACACATCAGCCGGATCAACCATGCCTGTATGCTGATTAGCCCTCAAGCTTGCCCGATAGGCTTCAGCAGTGACAGCTTCACTGCTTCGGGGAGTGTATTTCCCTCCCTTTTCAGGTGTGTTTGCTAAAAGACTGGTTCCGGCTAAGATGTTGAAAATAAGTAGTAAACTTAACGGTAGAAATCCTCTTTTCATATCATGTAATTTTGATTATATTTTGGTCCCTAAATGCTCTAAAAGAGTGGCACAAGTTACGGCAAAAATTGAAACCTACAACAGTTCCCCGAGCTTTTTATTTAACAGTCCTTAAGTTTTAAAATGGTCTAACTTTTAACAGACAAAGATAACTTTAAATTAGTATAGCGCAAACGAGTTCAAGTTTTCGGCTAATCATGCTAATTTTGAGGCTGTTAAAATGGGAATAATAATCGTTTTTCTCTTAAAAAGAGCAGTAAACTGACAAAAATATCGTCAAAAAAGCTTCAATTATTCAGCATGTGCACGCACAAGGCTGTCATTTCGCATAATTAAAAGCTGGTAGTTTATTCCCTTTCCCATGTCACGAAAACTCACTTGAGAATCTTTGCTTATAGCCCAATCTACTGCTCGCCACTTTTTGTCGTTATGCACTCCAATATAATATAGCGTATCAGAAGTGTTTTTCCTATGACCGATGTCTTCTACAGATAGGTATTCACTGCTTACGTCAAGGTAATGATAGTGCCCTAAATAAGGTGGCGTCTTCAGGCTAAGCTTTTTTTGTGCAAATAAACTTGAGTCGTTTTGCACGAAGATTCGTCGGTAAACTTTAGGGATTTTATTTCCCTTTAAAAGGTCAATGGAATTGGTAGGGAGCATTGGAATAAATTTGCCCTGGCTGTCTTGCGCAACCGCAAAATAAAATCCGGAAATGCTGTCGGCCAGATAAGGCGTGTAATCTATGGTGGCGGGAATACCAAAAGTGCGGGCTATTGATGCTTTTAGATGGGCTAGATCGCTTTGATTTCCACGGCGGCTAAGCCTAATTTCCGGATAAGTTTGTACGCTGGCAATGCGCAAATAGCGCTTATCAAAAACAAAATTAGTGTTGACATAATCATTGATAAGTTGAATAACTTCTTCGGCTTTTGCGTTTGAGTGAACGCTGTCGGCAATCCAACAAAAGTCGTTTATAATAGCTGTTCTCCAATCGTAAATATGCTCATTTTCGAAACGGTAGGGGAGAACGTATTCATAAAAATCTGTTGCTGTAACGGTTTTAGTCCATGGATATGACCGGCTTGCAACAGCTTGGTTTACCGTTGAAATTAGCAATTCGGCACTAATTGTATCCTTGTCCAAGCTAAATTTTTTGGTCTCGTAAAACAAGCGATGGTCATTGGCTTGCTGCGTGCTCCACCAGTTTTCCATGGCCTCATACGAAACAAAATCTTTGGGATCAAAATCTATTTCCTGATTTTTTTCGTTTTTAATCGTGTAATCAACAGCATATTGTTGAGGTATATTCGCGATCAAAAAAAATGCTGATTTCAGGTAAATGCTGTCGTCAGTGTCAATAAAGTGACCGATAGTTTTCGTTAATTCAACACGGTTGTG
>Ga0265295_1002738_pt1 | contig 27047 bp, 29 predicted proteins | sample Munlansysbiofilm_FD_192503 | JGI IMG/M metagenome (GOLD analysis project Ga0265295, IMG submission 192503) | Leachate microbial communities from a municipal landfill in Southern Ontario, Canada - Methane capture system biofilm | ecosystem: Engineered > Solid waste > Landfill > Unclassified ... | reverse complement strand
GACTTGGCGGTCTACAACACCGATTGGCTGCTCAAGCACGCCCCACTACCGGAGGACATCAACTCCGACGTGATCGTGCTGCACCCACCGGTCTGGCCCGACCGATACAAGGTCGAGAGTACACGGGAGTTCATCACACTCATCAATCTCCAGAAGGCCAAGGGTGTGGACATGTTCTATCGTCTCGCCCAGGACATGCCGCGGCAGCAGTTCCTCGGTGTGATGGGGGGATACGGACAGCAGATCCTCCCGCCACCTGGATTGAAGAACATGACCATCATGCAGACCCAGCCGGACGCGCGGGAGATCTACAAGCGCACCAAGATCCTGCTGATGCCGTCGCATTACGAGTCCTATGGGCGGTGCGCTGTGGAGGCCGCGGTCTCGGGCATCCCGACGATCGCGCACCCGACGATGGGACTGCGTGAAGCACTGGGCGAGTATGGGACGTTCCCCGTGCCTGACTCTCCCTCGTGGAAGTGCGCTATCGACTACGTTGAGGACACCTACGACGCACGCGTGCGTGACACCCTATGGGTGGCGAAGAACCTTGATCCCGATGGCGACATGATTCGTTTCCTGGAGGCGCTTGAGAGGACGATCGCTCGGTGCAAGTAGCTGTTCTGATGCCGACGTACAATCGCGCCGGACTTCTTGAACAAGCGTGTCAATCGCTTCTGAACCAGACCCATCAAGATTGGCACGCGTATATCGCCGACGATGGTAGTTCGGTGATGCCTCAGCCACCGACAGATCCGCGGTTCACGTTCGTCCGCTACACCCACGGCGGCTTGGCTCGTAACTTCAACCGCCTTCTGAAGATGTGGGAGGCTGGCGGACAAGAGCGTGCCACCTGGCTCGGCGACGACGACATACTTCTGCCGATGGCGTTGGAGCGGATGATCGCGCACCAGACCGCCGATGTCGTGTTCTCTGATCTCATCTACACGAACATGGCGCCGCTCGACGAACACTTCATGGGGATAGCTGAGGGTTGGGGGCGCCGGACGTGCGATCCGCGGCGATACAGTCTGGACGCGGCTTCGTTCCATGACAACTTCAACATGGGGACCGCGTTCATGTCCCGCAACGTGTTGGCTGCGCCTCGGTTCGATACTCGCTTCACCACTGGGATCGAAGACTTCCTGTGGTTATATGGATTGTTCGTCCACGGCTGTACGTTCGATCACTTTCCAGAAGTGACGAAATACTATCGCATCCACGACGGCAACAACAGCAACGTCCAGCGGATGATCGAACGACCTGAATATGCGATCGAATCGGCGCTACTTGAACAAGCCGTTCACGAGTTGCGTGAGGGTCGGTGAGTGTGGTATAATGGCGCTGCAACTATGCACGGGAAAGGATAGTCATGGCTCTTTCTGCAAAATGGCGTGGAATTCTCTACGTCGTCTCGGCGATCTTGTCGGTCGCGCTTGGAGTCGCTATTGCGCTTGGTTTCGTGACAGTCGGCCAGATCGACGAGTGGGTCACTGCCGGTGTGTATGCGGTCACGACGGTGGCGTCTGTCCTGGCAAGGCTGAATCTGACGCCTGATCCTCAGTAGAGACCAAGGGCGGGCCGCTATGGTGACGACATGGGTGCGGCCAGTGTGTACGAGGGCAAAGGCACACAATCAAACTGACGTTTGGACCGATCGCGCCCGAGGGTGCGATTTGTCCTATGTAGAGATGAGGTAGCAATGGCACAGAAGATCGCATTTCTCGATGCGGGACACGGTGGCACCGATCCTGGCGCGGTTGATGGTAAGCAGAACGATCCGATCTATTCCCGCGAGGCGACCTACAATCTCGATCTGGTCGCCAAGACCAAAGCGGCACTTGAGCGTTGTGGCGTCAAGGTCATCGCTTCACGGCTGACTGATGCTACGCTTTCCCTCCAGAAGCGTGCAGAATTGGCGAACAAGAGTGGGGCTAATGTATTCGTCTCGTGGCACTGTAATGGCGGGCCGGACGGAGCAACGTCCCGTGGCATCGAGGTCTTCAACTACTACAAGTCGGTGAACGGTGCCAAGCTGGCGAACGCGATCTATGGGCGCCTCGACGACGTGTCCCCGTGGTCTGATCGCGGTGTCAAGGAGGCCGGTTTCTACGTGTTGAAGTACACGAAGATGCCCGCGACACTGATCGAGGCCGGTTTCATCAATAACACGCAGGAGGAAGCCGCGTTGGCGTCTCCCACGTATAGGCTTGCGTTGGCCGAAGCCGCGGCCCGAGGCATTTGTGAATATCTTGGGGTGACATATAAGGCCGCGGTGCCTGTCGTCACTGGACCGCCCACGAACAAGCCGCGCACATTCCTGGAGGCGAGAATTCACCTTGACGCAACAGATCGGGCGCACTATGTTGCTGCCGCTAAGGTGAAGAACGATTTCATCGTTTTCTATCCTACTGTGGCGGATTCGTTCATGGAATGGCCGAAGGGAATCTAGGAGGCACCACATGCCCACCGCACGACTCCCCATCGACGCTGGTGATGCCCGATGAGCCGCTACTACATCTGCGGACAGGTCGGCAGCGGAACCGATGCTGACCCGTACCGCCCCGAGATTGCCGACGACCTTGAGGCGATGGTGCTCGGCTACGTGGACGTGGAGACACCTGACGGCACGCTCACCGTCCCCGTCACGCCGTCGTGGGCCGCGAATCAGGACATCGAGCCTGGGCTGCCGCCAACCCCGCTCCCGCGCTTCATGGTGGCTGTCGGCATCCCCGCAATCCCCGACCTGCTGATGGACGCGGAGGCTGTTCACGCCGAGATCGCCTACGACAAGACGAACCCTGACGGCTACGATTGGATAGAGGTCGCAGACGATGGGACGGTGACGCTCCATGCCGCGTAAGAAGGCACCAAAGGCCAGGCTGTCGAAGGGCGAGAAGGCCGCGCTGAAGGCCGTCAAGAAGGCATCGAAGTCTGCTGGCAAGGACGCGAAGAAGGCCGCACGCAACCAGATGAAGATGCTGCTCGCTGAGTGGTGCGCGACACCTGACGCTGAGTTCCCGAGGGCTGACTGATGGCGAGAAGTTGTAAGGACGGCATCCTGCTCGATGCTGGCGGTAATCGGTATCGTTGGTACACGACCTATGACGCCGTGAAGGGTCGGTGGGTTGGCGGCTCTGGCTACGCTGTCGGTATGGACGGCTCGTTGTATATCGTCTTGAATCGCTACGACTCTGGGGTAAAGACACAACTCGCTAGACGAGGCGGCATAGGGGTCTCAGGCCCTATGGGAATCAAGTGCGACGCCACGGCGATTCTACACATGTGGGGAGAATCTGAATCCAAGCTAGGAGTTACGGATAGTGTCTACTCGGGGCCAGGGGATTGGGTATCAGGCTTTGGCGAAAGCCTATTCGAGTGCTACGACGCGCCCGCTCCCTCCGGCCCCAAGCATCGTGTCATCGGCTCCGGCATCGTCAACGCACGCAGAATCGTTAGGGGTGCAGCATGAGCGTGAAGTCAGGACAATCGGTCACGGTGGACTTCACCACCGCTGACCCCACGACTGGCGCGGCGGCTGACGCAGACGCTCTGCCAACCGCGACGCTCGTGGTGAACGGCACCGATAACGCCGCGACCGTCACGGTCACGAACAAGGCGACCGGCGTGTATAAGGCAGCGGTGACGCTTCCCGCGCTATCCGCTGGCGATGTGGTGAGCATCCGCGTGGCGGCTACCGTGGCGACCGTAGCTGGCGTGGGCGTGGTGTGGACTGACGTTGCTGAGGCTCCGGTAGCCCTCGCTGCCGACCAGCCGTTCTATGCGCCGACAACGTGGCGCGACCTTGAGGGGCTGGCTACAGCGGGTGCGCTGGCAGCGGTGGATACGGTGGTGGACGGCATCGCGGCTGACTACGCCAAGACCGGCGAGGCTGCGGCGGCGATCACCAGTATCCCAGCTTCAGTGGACATTCGACTAAGTGAGACCCACGGCGGTGGCTCTTGGGAATCGAATCAGCCGACGACGGGTGCCCTTGTGACACCGTTGAGTGTCGGAGACGACGGTCTACCGCTCGGGCGGATCATGCCTTACGGTACGATCTCAGTCTATCTGGGTGCTGAACTCCACTATCGCTTTGATAAGATTGCAGATGCCGGTGGCGATTTCGTCCTGACGCTACCGTACGGCGCGACCTGGACCCTCGTCGCAGAGAACCCGCCGACCTATCGCTCGACGACGGTGGTCATCACGATCCCGCCGTCGCCATAGACAAATGCATCCAGATTTGCTATAATCGGCGAATGAATCATACTTCTGAATACGATCGGCTTTGGACCGGTCTGAAAAATGAGAAAGCCGATGTGGTTTACCGGATACTGGCCGGTGACTCGGCCAGATACCTGTTTCTCAAGAACGGCGAACCGGAACAGGCCGATCGTGTCGCGGCAGAGACGATCCCGCTCGCACACGAGTATCTGTCAAACACAGTTGAGCCGAACCTTGAAATCTATGATGCCCTTGAACGGGCCTACATAGCCAGAGCACCATACGACTTCCATTCCTATCTGATCGCCCTGGAGTGGCGCCGCCCCGCAAAAGAACGGTTCTATCAGCCGCGGATGAGCGTGCTACGTCCCGTGGTCGATGATCTTACCGACATGATGGTGAACGACAAGTACGACATCATCGAACTGTCGATGCCCCCGCGTGTCGGGAAATCCACCTTGGGTCTTTTATTCATTACGTGGTGCAACGGTCGCGATCCAGATAGCCCGATCCTCGCGACGGGATATGCTGAGAAGATCACCAAGATGTTCTACGCTGGCGTCTTCGAGGTCTATAACGACTCGGCGACATACAACTATCGGGAGATCTTCCCCCTCCTGCAACTCGTGGACACCAGCGCGAAGGATCTGACTCTCGACTTCCGTGATGATGGTGGACAGACCGCACGCAAGTACAAATCGCTGACCTGTCGTCCGATCGACGGTTCGCTCACTGGTGCCACCGAGGCACGACAACTACTCTACTGCGACGATCTGGTGCGCGACATCGAAGAAGCGATGAGTCGAGACAGACTCGATGCGCTTGATGAGAAACTCGTAACCAACGCGCAGAGCCGTAAGAAAGAGGGCTGTAAAGAACTCCACATCGGTACGCACTGGTCGGTTCACGATCCGATGTCCCGTCTGGCAAAGCGACACGAAGACAACCCGCGATGCAAGGTCATCGTTCTACCGGCTCTCGATCCAGAGACCGATGAGTCGAACTTCGACTACCCATACGGTGTCGGATTCAGTACCGCCTACTACAAAGCACTCAGAGCCGTATACGAGGAAAAGAACGACCTTGTGACGTGGGAGTGCGTCTACCAGCAGAATCCGATCGAGCGCGAAGGTCTGCTGTTCCCCGCGGATGAGTTGACCTATGTGCTTGATCTTCCACCGCTTGATGATAACCGACCGGATGACACCTTCGCATTCTGTGACGTTGCATTTGGTGGTAACGACTTCCTCTGTATGCCTATTGCATATCAGTGGGGCGACGATCCTCCGCTCATCATAGATGTGGTCTTCCTGAAGGGGGATTACAAGATCACCGAGCCGCTGGTCGCCGGAACGTTGATCCAACGCAAGGTCGCGCGGGCCATCTTCGAAGCCAACAACGGCGGCGATTTCTACGCACAGGATGTCTTGGAGATCTTGAAAGAGAAGGACTACAAGATGTTTCTGACCTCGAAACGCGCCGATTCGACCAAGAGCAAAGAAACCAGGATCATCCAGCACTCACCGGCGATCAAGTCATTCACGTTCTTGCATCCTCGATCGGAACACGCATCGCCGACGTATCGACAGTTCATCAATCAGTTGACGACATATACCGTCAACGGAAAGAACAAGAACGACGACGCTCCCGACGCATTGGCGGGCCTCGCCACGATGCAACGGACAAACCTCAACGCCACAGTGAAGATCTTCGATCGTTCACGCATCTAGGAGGCGAATCTTCTGAAGTACACACGGGAGTTCTGGGAACGACACGTAGACCTGAGCGGCGTCCAGTTGTCAAAGGTGCTCGATCTGGACGAAGGTAGTACCCGACGATTGATCCGTAATGCCAAAGCCGACCCCACCCTGTGTGATCTCTGGGGTATCGACCCCGAGACACTTACAGCGGAGCCTGTATCCGACGAACGGCTTGAAGGATTGGGTCTCATCAGCCCGCCTGAGACCGGTCCGGCGATCCTCGTCTACGACATCGAGAACACGCCTGGACTCGCGTGGGTCTGGGGTGCATATGATCAGAACGTGATCGCGATGGAGCGGGATTGGCATCTGCTCTCGTTCGCATACAAATGGTTGAATACTGATGAGGTTGGATTCGTATCGACGTATCAAGACACCGAGTTTTATGCAGATACGACGAATGACAAGTTCGTGGCAGAACGTCTTGCCGCGCTGTTCGATCGAGCGGATGTCGTTGTGGCGCACAACGGAGACAAGTTCGATCGGCGTAAAGCCAACGCCCGCTTCCTGTTCTGGGGCATCGACCCGCCGAGTCCGTATCAGACGATCGACACCCTGAAGATCGCGAAGCGAGAGTTCAACAACTACAGCAACTCGCTACAGGAACTCGGACGCATCCATGAACTCGGTGCCAAGGTGCAGAACAGTGGATTCAAACTCTGGCGAGACTGTATGCGCGGAGACGCAGCCGCGTGGCAGATGATGGAGGACTACAACCGACAGGACGTAGTGCTTCTCGAATCGCTCTACATCAAACTGCTTCCTTGGATCGGTCTCCCTGGGAAACCGAGCGGCATCAACTACGGATTCTGGAACAAGGGAACGATGGTTTGCCCGAACTGCGGTCACGATCATCTTACGGAAGCCGGAGTGCATCGCACGCTGGTCTCAGAGTTCGAAGTCTATCGTTGTGAACGGTGTAGGTCGCTCTCCCGATTCAGAACACGAATCCCGCAGACCAAAGACACCGCGGTGAAGCTGGTCTAGGAAAGGACCGAACATGCCCACATCATCCATCCCCACCACAGTCTTGAGTGGGCGCACCCTCATTCGGACCGACCTGGAAACCATCACGGTCGAAGGTCTGAAGAAGGATCTTCGGCGCGTGCTCCCGCTCCACGAGTATAACGCCGAGCAGATCATGCGTCTTCAGGAATACATGAAGGGCTGGCATCCGGCGATCCAGACCCGTGTGAAGACGACCAGAACCGACGTGGACAACAAGGTCACGGTCAACTATGCGCGGGCAATGACGCGCGAGATCGTGGGTTACTTCCTGGGTAAGCCCATCCAGTATACCCACGCGAAGGGCGCCTCCCGTAAGGCGATGGAAGCGTTCGTTCGCGCGCTCGAAGCCGAGAACAAGGGTCTCGTCGATTATGAGATCGCCGAGGACTGCTCGATCGCTGGCGTCGGTTATCGTGGGATGTTCAGTGAGACCAATCCGAGAAACGGCACACATCTCAGTCTCTTGCGCCTTGATCCCCTCACGACCTTCGTAGTCTACCCATCAGATCCCACCAAGCCGCCGCTCTACGGGGTCACATACTATCAGACCCAGGGCGAAATGACGGATGCGGGTGTCGTCACCCATTACACCGTGTATACCGCAGCCCAGGTCTACAAGTTCAAGAGCCAGGGTGGGCTGTTCGGTTCACCGTTGGGTGAACTCGAACTCGTCGGAGCACCAACGCCCTTCTCATTCGGCGGGCACCTCCCGATCGTCGAATACCAGAACAACATGTGGCGCCTGGGCGACTGGGAGACCGAGATCGCCATCATGGACGCGCTCGACGCGGTTACGTCCGACGGCGTGAACGACATCCAGCAAGCCGTCAACAGCGTCCTCGTGGCGATGGGTATGGAGTTGACGGATGACATGTTCGCCAATCTTTCCGCCCAAGGCTTCTTGAATGTGGCGAACATCCCACCTGGCGTGAATCCCGTGGTGGAGTTCATCAACCAGGCCATGAATGCCGATGTCGGTGTGGCTATGCGGGAATATCTCGAAGCCACGCTCCGCATTCTGGTCGGGGTACCGGACCGGAAGACGCGGGGTGGCGGCGGGGGCGATACCGGTGACGCGGTATTCATGCGTGACGGGTGGCAGGACATCGACCTTGTGGCGTCCTCAAAGGAACCACACTTCATCAAGGCCGAGCGCGAAGCCCTCGCCGTCATGCTTTACATTCTCGATACCCATCGTGAGATCAGCAACCTGATCGCCCAGGACATCAAGATCCACTTCAACCGCAACAAGACGGCCAATCTCCAGAGCAAGGCTCAGTCGTACCAGACGCTCACCAGTGGCAACGCACCTATCAATCCCGCTGATGCGTTGGATATGGTCGGCTTGACAAACAACGTCGCGGATGTTATACTTCGTAGTGAATCTTGGGCGAAGAAACATGCAGAACAAAGCATGGCTTTGGCCCAGGCAGGAAAATCCGACGAGTCGGACCCAAACGGGGACGGCGCGTCGTCAGCAGGGGATGACGAGGCGACCGAATAATCGGGGGCCAAGGTCTGACACTCAAAGGAGTATCTGATGGCACTGAAGAAAGAGGATTTCACCGAGGAACAGTGGGCCGAGATCGAAGCTGAAACTGATCGTCGAGCTACTCAGGCATCCGAAACCGCGCGGAAGAACGCGGAAGCAAAAGCCCAGAGAGACCTCAACGAGAAGATCCAGGCAGCTATCGCGGAGGAACGCGAGAAGCTGGAAATGGATGAGCAGCAGAAGCTAGAGGCGGAACGCAAGAAGGTCGAGGAAGCCCAGGTGGCTCTCGCGCAGGAACGGCGAAGCCTGGTCGCGACAAAGAAGCTCGCAGCAGCGGGATTCGACGATGAGGCCATCAACTCCCTGGTCCCGACGTTCACGAATCTCGGAGACGATGTATTCGATACCGCGGTGGATTCATTCATCACCGTCAACGATACCATCGTGAAGTCCAAGGTCGATGCTGTCAAGCAGGAACTCCTGAACGGCGCACAGCCGCCGACGAATCCGACCGGTGGTCCCACCGATCAGCAGACCGCAGCCCTTGAGCAGATCAAGGTTGGCAACGATGCCGCCGCTGTGGAAATGATGCTCACCGGTGCGGGCTACACCCCGACCCAGTAAAGGAAGAATAACATGGCTCTGCCTACCGGAACCGTAGGTGTGTTCGCACCCGTTGAAGTTGCGGGTGTGCTGTTTGGTAAGACTGATATTCGTACCCCGCTGTTCAACATGCTTGGCGGCGTGGTCAGTGGTTCCCGTGAGTTCCTGACGGGTTCTGAGTACGAACTGGGTGCGGCCAGCCAGCCCGCGATCTCTGAGACCGCCTCGCTGACGGCCCCGACTCCGAGCTTCACTGAGCGCACCCAGGCGAAGAACGTCACGCAGATGTTCCATCGCTCGGTCGCGTTCACGTACCGCGCGCTGTCCAACCCCGCGGCGCTGACGGGCCTGTTCCTGGAGGGTCAGGAGTCCAACGTTCCGTCGCAGCGGGCGTTCCAGATCGCGCGTCGTATGGATGAGATCCGCAACGATCTTGAGTACACGATCATCAACGGCGCGTACAATCTGGCGACCACGCCGGATGAGATCGACAAGACTCGCGGCCTCAATGCCGCGATCAGCACGAACGTGATTAAGGCAGGTGGCGAGGAACTCAGCCCCGATATGCTCATCGAGGTCGCCCGCGATCTGGCCGGTGCGTCTCCGTTCGGGCTGAACGGTATCGTTGGTGTCCTGAACGCCGAGCAGATCGTTCAGCTTAACAAGATCATCACCAATGAGGGCCAGCGCGCTAGCATGAGTGAGGCCGGTAGCAATCTGCTTACCTACCTCACCCCGTTCGGTCGCCTGAACTTCCTTGAGGGTGGCCACAGGTATCAGGCCAACGGCACCGCAGGTTTCTACAACCTCGGCATCTGCCAGAACGTCCTCCAGGCTGTGCCTGGTAAGGGTAACTTCTTCTACGAGCCGCTCGCCACGACCGGCGCCGGTGAGCAGGGGCAGATCTTCGGCCAGTGGGGTCTGAACCACGGCCACGAGTGGATGCACGCCAAGATCACGGGTCTTGCTGAGTCCACCGCCGCCTCGACCGCCCCGAAGGTGTACGTGACCAATGACGCTGACGCGCCGGTCTACACCCTGGCTGTCAGCTAAGGTAGTCTGAGATGGCTTTCGTAGTAGAGCCACTCGTATCGACTACCGCAGAGTCGATTCTGGTGTGGTGTGGGGTCACAAGCCCCACACCCACCGAGACTCTGGTAGCGGGGCTTGCGGCCCAGGCCGCAGAGGACGCGATTCGACACTATCGTCGAGCCGAAGCCGGTTCTGCGATCGCGGATGAATACAAGTCTCTCGCGGTTGAGATGGGTGTGTACCTTTACAACAAGCGGGGCGTGGATGGCGTGTTGAGTTTCAGTGAGAACGGGGTTGCACAGTCTTTTGAGGCTGGCTCGATCCCCAAGTCGATGCTCTCTCGCATCACACCCCCTGCGACGACAGGATAACCGTGGTCAGCACAGCGACGAAACTCAAGCGCCCCATTTGGACCGCCGCGATGTCGGTGGTCTCAGGCGTACAGACGTTCGCTACACCGGTGGCGCGGATGCTCAACTATCGGTCACTCAACTCGAACGCTGACATCCGAGCCTTCGGACCGGATTTTGTCAACTACCTTCGTATCGAAGCACCTAACGCTGACCTTGCCGACATCAATCCGTTCGATCGAGTCTGGATCAGGACCGCACCGGCGAACCCAGCCGATCAGTTGGCTACGGACTCAGACTACTACGTCATCAGCGTCGATATTGGTGCGGGTGGCGTCGGCGTGGCTCTGCTCAGGAAGCTGAACACGGATGCCTAATATCCCCTTCAGTGTTGGAGCACTCAAACAACTTGAGCGACAGTTGAATCGACTTGCCAAAGATCTCCCTGATGACATCGCCACGATGGTCAACGTGGCGGCGGCAGAGGAAGCCGCCGATATGGTTCGACGCAATATTGCCACCATCGGCAATCTTGACGGCAACTACAACGGCGGAGAGAATCCCGAAGCGTCAGTGGTCGTGCGCGTCGGTTACAAAGGACGTTCACAATCTGTTGTATGGCAGGGAAGCCAGATAGCATATCTGGAGTTCGGTACAGGCGCCGCGGGTGCGTCCGAACCCTACCAGGGGATCGCGATGGGCGCTACCGGCTATATGCCTGATCCGACAAAAGATGAGTGGGCTTATCTGGATGACAAAAGTGGAAAAGCCGAAATCTCACACGGTATTCCGCCCTACGCGCCGATGTACAACGCCTCTGTAGAGATGCGCGTCTCTGGCAACTATGACAAGGCGCGACGGACGTGGAAGAAGGTGGTGCGTGATGCGATCACTGTATGACGACATCATCGCCACATTGGAAGGCGCAACGTTCTCATTTGCAAACGTCCAGGTTCGTAAGCCGTTCGATCCGGCCCCTCGGGAATACCCGATGCTGGTGGTTCACGAGATCGTGAATATCCCGCTGACGTACGTCACGGTGAACGGCGAAGATCGGACGACGCTTTCGTACCAGATCGACGTTCTGACTAAGGATGCGGTGGACACGAGCAACACCGTGGTCGGTCGTTATGACGCAGGACGCACGCTCGTAGATGAAGTAGTAACCGCGTTGGGTGCCGCATACAGTTTCACTCGGAGGACGGTACGTCCAAACCCCCTCTCAGTGGATGTGATGGAGTTCCAGATCCGAGGCGACTGTATTTTGGACCGACACGGCTACGCATATCGACCATAAGGAGTGAAGATGGCTCAGAGCACCGCAGGTATCAAGCTGTACTATGGTGAGTCCACCGTGACCGACGGCGTTCCCGCCGTTCCGGCGGCATGGACCGAGATTCCCGACATCACGGGCGTTCCGGCCATGAGCGCGTCCCCTGAGAAGCTGGAGACGACCACCCTGGCCGAACTTCAGTACAAGACCTACATCACGGGTCTTCAGGATCTCGGCGGTTCGTTCGAGTTCCCCGCCAATATGACGCCGGAACTCGTCGCCGCGGTCGCGCTTGCGGCTGTCGATCCTGGCACCGGCAAGGCCCGCGCGTTCTCCGTGGTCTTCCCCGCGCCGCTGTCCACGCGGTATTGGTGGACTGGTGAAGTTGATCCGGTCGCGCCTGGTGAGGCGTCGGTCAACGCGGTTACGACCACGACCGTCTATATCTCGCAGGAGACGGGTCTCCAGACGGTCGCAGTTTCCTAAGTGATACGGCCCCGTAACGTCACGGGCGGCGGGGACTAGGTGGGCGACCAGCCTACAGGGATGCCTGGAAATGGTCGCGCATATCCCTATCCGAAGGAGAGAAAAGAAATGCTGAAGTTCACGCACGATGATCGGGACTATGAACTGAAGATGACTCGCGGTGGCGCGAGCGATGCAGAGGCCCAGGGTCTCACGACTTCCATGATCTCTGAGAAGCCGTTCATGGCCGCGAACCTCCTGTTCTTCGCCGCCCTGTCGCGGTACAAGGTGTCTCCCCGCAAGGCCGCGAACATCCTTGATGATCTGCTCGATCGTGGGGAAGTCGAGTTCAAGGATCTGTATGAGGAACTCTCCACCGCGTACGTCGAACTTTTCGGATTGGGCGAGTCGGAGAAGGAGTAGAATCTACTGACTCGCTGGAGTCCAGCGAAGCGAAGCACTACACGACGGTAGCCGAGTTCTTCTCCGATCTATGTCCGCAGGTGATGGCGATCGGGGTCAGTTACGACGACTTCTGGTATGGCGATCCTGAGATCGTCCAGTATGCTATCGAGGCTGAAAGGATCGTACAGAAGAACCAAGCGATCCTGGATGATACAAATGCGTGGAACGTTGGGCGGTACGTCATGTTGGGCGTCGGGACCGTGATGTCTCAATCGTTCAGCAAGAACAGCCAAGCGAAGTATCCCGCAGAACCCATCCTCGCTTACGAACTGGATCAGCGATTGGCCGAGCAGAAGCGCGAACGAGAACTCAGGCGCCAGGAGGCGAACTTCCTCGCTCTGGCTGCGGCCATGATGGCGCAAAAACCGAACGGGGAATCCGCGAACTAGGTGGGTTCCCCGTTCCGCATTGAATGGATACATCATGGCAGATAACGCCACAACGGTTGACGAACTAGCCCTAGAAATCAGTGCCAAGGTCACGACCGCGGTCTCGGCCATAAAGGAACTGAGTGCCTCTATTGGCACGCTCAACGCTGCGCTCGGTCCGGCTATGGGGAACCTGAAGGAACTCAAGGCGACGTTGAACGCCGCCAAGGGTGCCGCCCCTGGTCTCCGTGCGGTTATGAAGGCGACTGGGGCTGCGACGCGAGATGTCGGAATTCAGGCGAAGGCCGCGACCAATGAACTACGACGGATGGTTAGCTACGCACAAACCGCCCGCGGCAGCATTCGTGTCATGCCCACATCTCCGTTCCCCGCGGCACCGCTTGTCGCGTCAAAACCGGCACTGAGTTCTGCACCGCTCACCAACGTCACAGCCCAGGCAACCGCTACAAAGGCGGCTGTGGACAAGGTGACGACGAGCGTTGAGAGGATGGGCACGCGGGGTGTGAAGTCCACCAACTTCCTCGCACAGTCGTTCATCCAACTCCGCAGTAAGATCTTCTTCCTCCTGTTCGCAATCACGATGTTGGGCAATGCGTTCCGCATCTTCATCGGTGCCGCCGCGGAATACATCGAGAAGGTCAACCTGTTCGGTGTGACCATGGGTGAGGTCGCCGGAGAAGCTGACGCGTTCGCGTCACGGATCGAGAACGCACTAGGTATCGACCCAGGGGCGTTCCGTGAAGCCTATTCGACCTTCTACATGATGGCTAAGTCTCTCGGTATGACCGCGGATGCGGCCAACAAGGTCTCTCAGAACTTCACGCAGTTGGCATACGACTATGCCTCGCTGCGTGAAATGAACTTCAGCGATGTAGAAGCGAAGTTCCGCTCGGCCATGGCTGGTCAGACCCGCGCGGTTGCCGCCCTAGGTCTTGACGTGAGCCTCGCCTCACTCGCTGAGGAAGCCTTGCGTGAGGGTATCGGCGGTAACGTCGCAGAGTTCACCAAGGCCAACAAGATCATCCTCATGCACAACCTCATCATGCGGCAATCGAAGGTGGTCCATGGCGACCTGGCTCGCACCATCACCTCACCGGCCAACATGCTTCGTGTCCTGAAGGATCAGTTCGCGATTGCAGCACGCACCATCGGTTTCCTGTTCATTCCGATGATGCAAGCTGTTCTCCCGTGGCTCATCACGCTCGCCAATGCGCTCACGAGAGCCGCGCAAGCCTTCCTGGGACTGTTCGGCATCTCTATGCCGAGTTGGGAGTCTCAGGTCGGAAGTGCTGTCGGCGGCGTGGATGACCTGTTCGACGGCATGAGCGGTGTGGAAGACGCCACGGGCGGCGCAGCGGCCAACATGAAGAAGCTGCGCGACTACACTCTCGGGATCGACGAACTCAACATTCTCGAACCTGAGCAGCCGTCAAGTGGCGGCGGCGGTGGCGGTGGCGGCGGTGGCGGTGGTGGAATGCCGCAGATCGAGCCGTTCGATGTCTACGATATGATCGGCGGGATCGACGGTCTGAAGAAGATCATGGAACCCGTTCTGGAGATCTTTGATAAACTCGGCAAGGCGTTGAAGCCGTTCATCGACGCCATAGATCGAGCGTGGGATGCCTTCAAGCCGTTCATTTCTGATGTCTGGAAAGGCTTTAAATCGTTCTATACGGACGTATTGGAGCCCTTGGCGGTTTGGACCATGAACACGGCGGGGGTTGAGGTTCTCGATGCGTTCACGGCGGCGTTGAACTGGTTCAATGAAAATCCAGGTACCGCAGAAGCGTTGGGGTTTATCATTGCTGCACTCACCACATTGGGCGCCGTCGGAAAAGTATCGGGACTATGGGACCTGGTCGCCTTCTTCAGTGCGATTGGGCCGGAGTTCTCATTTTTCCAGAAACTCGCCATGGCGTTTCCAGCCATCGCGGGCGTCTTCAGTGCAGCTTGGGCAACAATCGTAGGGGTGTTTTCAGCCTTCGCCGTGGGTGGTGCCGCAGAGGGTTTCGCAGCACTGGCGGCGGCGATAGGTCCGGCGGGATGGATAGCGTTGGGTATCGCGGCGGTCGTAGGTGTGGGCGTTCTATTGTGGAAGAACTGGGATACCATTACGGCCAAGGCTAAAGAACTCGGGGGTAACATCACTCAAACCTGGGAAGACATCAAAAGCGCCACGGCAAAAACCTGGAATAGTGTTGCGAGCTACTTCGAGGGTGTTTGGGATACGATTGAGGACACGTTCGCGGAGTCAATAGACTTCGTGACAAACCGGATTTCGACGGCGTGGGAGGAAATCTCCACAACAACAGAAAAGGTGTGGGGCTGGATCTCAGCAGTTTTGGAAACGATTTGGGAGACCATCGTGGCGATAGTGATTATCCCAGTTGCGATGATTGGCACGCTCATTATTACGACATGGAACTGGATCTCCACGGAGACTACCCGCATCTGGGGCATCATCTCCGGCGGTTTGCGAACCGCATGGAACGCAATTATCACGTTTATGACGCCGATCTGGAATGGCATCAAAGCCGTGGTTGCCGCCGTGTGGGATTGGATTAAGAGCGCAACCAAGAGCGCGTGGGACTGGGTGTGGGACAAGATCGAAGGTCCGATCAATGACGTCAAAGCACTTGTCGATAGAGTCTTTCCTCTCATCAAGTCTACGATCCGCGGAGTTTGGGACGGTCTGACCGACGGTCTCGAAGGCGCGTGGAACACCATCAAGAGCATCTTCCGCTCTGGTGCCAACTCAATCATTCGGTCGATCAACAAGGGTCCGATCGCAGTTCTCAACGGCATCATCTCTGCGGCCAAAACCGCAGATGTCACCGGATTGATGAAGGGAGTCAGTCGCGTTTCGACGATCCCCTATCTTGCTCAGGGCGGCGTGGTTGGGCTAGGGCAGATGTTCATCGCGGGTGAAGCGGGCGCAGAACTGGTCGGCTCGTATGGGGGCAGTAAAAGTACGGTCATGCCGCTTGAAGAAAGTGGATTCGTCGAGGCGATGGCCTCCGCGGTCTTCTCGGCAACTGTCGCGGCTATGAGTTCGAGTAGCTCCGGTGGATCGGGCGATGTCTATCTCAACGGTCAGGTCGTCGGGCAGATCCTCCGTGACGATGAGCGGCGCAGCGGTGTGGGCGCGAGTCTCGTGAAAGTGAGCATCTAATGGCGTGGGTCAAAACCTCCACAGGAATAGAGATCCCAGCACCGGCGATGGGGAGCGGTACGGTAACGCTCTCCACGCTGGTGAACGCCGGACGTAATGCGAACGGTCAGTTCATCGGACAGGTCATCGGAGATGACAAGTTCAAGATCGAGATGAACTGGTCGATCCTGCGACCGGAACAGTTCCAGGCACTTCTGAACATCTTCAATCGCGACCAGGGCGGGAAGTTCGTCAACACGTTCACAGTGTACGACCCCCGCATCATGGACTATCGCAACTGCACAATGTACGTCGGAGACAGAACTGGGACGCCCATCATGGTGGAGAACCCAGGCGTCGGGCATCCGCGGTATTGGAAAGACATCCAGGCGAATCTGATCGAGGTGTAGGATGAAGGACAGAAGCGCGACCTGGATCGCAAATCAAGCTGAGATCCTATCGGCCCCCTCCGAACTCGTCTCGACAGTCGAGAGTCTGGAACCAGTCGCGGGAAGCGACCCCATCTCACGCAGGTGGATAGTCGGCAACCCGAAGATCATCAACAACTTGGTAGAGGCTCGGTTGGAGTTGCCGTTCGACCCCACTCGAACGACGCTTCCGATCCAGTCGTCAACGTTGAAGATCGAGAACGCGACAAACTACGATGTAGGACTTCCGCCCGTAGAGGGCTATGATTTCGCCCAGGACGCCAACATGCGGGCGCTCGGATTCCCTACAACCGTCGATGGAGAACTCGGCTTCCGCTACGTTGACGGCAGCGTCGAGCGCCTTCCCGCATTTCGTCACAGTTTGACGGATGCGACCATCGACGACTTCAACGCATACCTCACCCTGAACGGTGAGAGTTTCCTGTCCCAGTTGGACAGGGGTACCTTCTACGGTGGGAGGTATGCGGCTGCGGGGATCGACGCTGCTACCGTCATCGCCGAGATTCTCGAAGATGTGACATTCAAAGGCGAGGGTGGTTGGAACTACGTCATCGGAACCGCAAACTGTAAGGTGTCGGCCACCCTTCCGCTCTGGGCTGACAGCGGTTTTGATTACTGGATCATCGACCCTGAACTGGCCCGATTCAAGCTGTTCGTCCCCGTGCCTCCCGTGTCCCACAGGCAAGCCCTCCAATACGTCGCGGCATATGTCGGTGCCGACGTATGGGTCAATCGCAACGGACAGATTGTCATCTCTCGCGGGCTATATGGTGGAGATGCACCGGACTATACGCTCGACATCGGACGAGTGTACGACCGACCGAAACGCATCCGACCACTGGTTATCGGCGCGGTGGAATCCAAACTCATGCAGTATAACCACGAGGCGAGTGCCAGCGAGATCACCAACGTCACCGTAGTCGTGCCCGCTGGAGATTCTGGTGAGACCAAACTCTACAGGTTGACCCACGACGCGTGCCACGAAGGATCGCTTGTTTTGACTGGCGCAACGCTGGTCGGAAGCCCGACGTACTATACCTACAGTACCGAGTTCTTGGCCTCAAGTACGAACGCCACCTTCACCGCGGTCCTCACGGGGAAGACAGTCGAACTGGTAGAGCGAGCCGTGACCTTCCCGTTCGTCGAAGGCGGGGCAACTGCAACATACTCGAATCCGATCGCCTCCGACGTGACCCATCTTCACTCAGCGATCCATGAGTATGTGCGTATGGCCACCTCTCCCCAGTACGAAATCACGATGCGAGATGATCCGGCGATCGACAACGGCGATCGAGTCACGCTGGAGCAGATCCAGAATGCCGATCCCACCCACGTCATCGTGGGCAACATCTCCCGCGAGATGAGCGGTGCGCTGGACGCGAAATACACGCTATATGAGAATCGCAATCGGTATATCGAAGACTTCTCAACACTTGATGACGCCGAGACCGTGATCGGGTACGACGGTTGGACATCATCAGACCCACAGGCAAGCGCAACCAAAACCGCTATTGGCGGCACCCGATCAGCAATCATAGTTACCACCCAAGATGCCGAAATCTCGCGTCCGATGGATCTACGACTGGGCACACCGTTGCACTTCGCGTTTGGAGGTAGTGGCGTAAGGTCCCTGGCATCACTATCCCTCGCGACCTTGGACCTATATCTCCCCTCTTATTTGGACCCCGCCAAAGACAGATTCCACATTGATGTCGGTTCAGGTTCTACGTGGACGCGAATTGCGTCAAATGTGGCCGGAGCCAACCACTACGTGTTCCCCCGCGTGGCCGTGACCTATTGGGCTTGCCCTGGCGTCACCATCAACCCAACCGACGCCGTAAGGGTCACGATTGAGGGTGTCGGAGAGAACAATGAAGTCTATTGGACCCGTGTCGCTACCACCCCCGCGCTTGGCGCGACAAAGCTAGACGCGACCCAATGGACGTTTACCCGCTCGACATATTGGGACGAGGAGATCTTCTACGACTCAGACACCGTGGTGGCGGGGATCAGCAGCACTAGCTCGTTCGAGGCGGTGGCGACCCTACTGGATTTTGTTGGCTCGACCATCTCACGCATTCGGCTTCAGGACGACACCTGTCAGATTTTCGACGGCAGCGCATGGAACACTATCGCCACCGGATTGACCCCAGGTGATCTCAACGAGATACTTTTTGACACCCACGCGTGGACGAGCTCTGTCAATGGCGGAACCCCCGTCGTATGTGAACCCCTGATCTCACCAGTCTATCCCATAGGGGAGTTGAAGTTCGAGCTAGTGATCGGATCGGCAATGTACTTCGGTGAGATCCAATACGAGTAGAAGGAGTAAAGCATGGCTTACGCAAAGAAGACCTGGGCACTTGACGATCCGATCACAGATGTGGCGCTCAACAACATCGAGACCGGCGTGGATACCGCGCACGACGTCTTGGATGCTACCGGCACCCCCACAGGTCTGAGTGCCGCAACCGCAAACGCGATCGGAACGGCGACCGCCAAGGCAAAGGCCGATCACACCCACACAATCCTGGCGAACGGAACGCCCTCGACACAGGCTATGGGCGATACGGCTGTGGTCGGCACCAGCGCACACCTCGCGCGCGCGGATCACAAACACGCCATGCCCGCGTTCGGCTATGGGGCGACCAATGTGCTCAAAGGAAGTTTGATCCAGGCTGGCAACGTTGGGAACGCAAGTCGAGCACAGAACACAAGAATTGCCGTTACTTTTCCGCGAGCCTTCGCGTCCGCGCCACGGGTTGTCGTATCGCTGAATGAGAACTGTGATGATGTGACCATACTTGTCGGCAACATCACGACGACCGGCTTTACGGTACGAAACCCATATCAGGCCGGTGTGGTCGGCTTCAACTGGATAGCTGTCCTTGATCCCTCGCAACCGTAGGTCTCCCCGCCGAAAGGCGTTGAGATAATAGAAAGCCCCACTCGGTTACTCTCCTTCCCGAGTGGGGCTTTCTGCTATCTAGCTATGAACTCGCCTCTACAGCTTCCTGAGACTCTCCAGGGCGGTTAAAAGTCGGGCGACATCTCCGATCCCTGTGACGATCTCCCCGATCCCACCCGCTTTACGGATCTGAGTCATCCGAATCTCCTGTGGTCGGGTCGCACCGTAGCTGTCGATCGGTTTCTTGACTTCGAGTCCCAGGAACAATCCCTGGAAGCAGACCAGCAGATCCGGCGTACCTTTGGCGGACGAGGCGCTACCACCGAAGTTCACCACGTAACAGTCGCCTCGCCCGCGCAGGTACTCGATGATCTGAGTCTGGATGTCAGACTCAGCCACGACTACATGTCCTCGTCGTCCAGGTCTTCGTCCTCGATGAATTCATCGGTGACGCCCTCAAGATAGAAGGGGTCTGCCGGTCCAGTGACCTTGCCGATGTTCGCGAAGATCGCCACCGTGCCGTCCGCACGGGGACGACTACCTTCCTTGTGAACGATCTCCGCGGTGACGAACTTGTGCTCGATCTGTCCGATGTCGAACTTCTCATCGACATCCATCTCGCAACCGATCGTCACGAGGTAGTAGAACGCCGCATAGCCGCCGTCGTTCGTGAGATCGTAGTTGTTCTTCAGGAGGATGCCCTCTGGATTCACGAACTCAACCGCCACCTTGGTGACGTTGGTGCGGGGGAACCCTTCGACCTTCTTCAGAAACAGAGCGTTCTCGCCCTCGCCCATGATGCGGAAACCGGTGGGCTTCTTGCCAAGATTCGCGGTAGCCATGTTATTTCTCCTTGGTCAGTGTGTACGAAGGTTCAGATGTGCTGTACTTTTCGAGCAGACCATCCTGCTCCAACGCGCCCTTGTCAACTTTGACTGTGACTGATCGCTTCACCTTCCATCCTGCCGTGGACACAACGTCGTCCGTATCTGTGAACAGAGGTATCATAGCAGACTTGATCTGCTTTTTCAACCCATCTAGCGACTTTTCTAGTGCCGTGAGGTCACTTTTTTCGCGGATGACCGCGATCTCGTTCTCCAGAGCCAAAGCCTCTGCCGCCAGAGCCTCGATGTCGTCGTTCTTCTCGATCACGTTCTTCCGAAGGACCGCCAGGATTCCCTTGTCCTTGGTCTCACTGAACTCTGGTGACACATTGACGACCACATGGGCGTTCCACCAGTCCTCGGCGTAATCCATTGCATCGGCTATGGTCAGACCTTCCCAGATCGGTTCGTCGATCGTCATCTCATACAGGAAGGTGTTGGTGTCGGTACACTCGAACGTCTCGGGGTTATCGTAGTCCTCTGGCTTGAGAAACGCCACGGGGACGAAGACCCGATCGACACCTGACATGAACGCGTATTCAAGCCCCTGTACCGCATAACTCTGCGGCACTCCGTCGATCCAGTCTTGAGGTCGCTGTGAGGTCTTAGCCTCGACGATGCCGATCAGGCTACCCTTGCCGAGCGGGGCATCAAGAACCACCGCATCCCACATGCCACCGAACATCGGGCTATCGTAGAAGTCATAGCCGGTGTGCTGCTTGGCGTCCTTGACCCCGAAGTATTCCTCTGGGGAGTACACATAGGGGCTGACATTCTCGCGGCACCATTCGATCAGCTTCGGCTCGATCGCGTTACCGGCCTCGGTGAACTTGTTACCCGTGAAGGGTTGTTCCGCCACGCGGCAGATCTCACACCACGCCTCGAACGGCGACTTCCACTTATTGAGGCCGAGGATGGCACCCAGACGGGAACCCGTCATCTTCTTGGGATTGGGGGTCGGACCGGTGGCGACTCGGACCGCCGTTGCAGGGATGCCCACATACTCCCATGGTAGGAACTTAGCCATTGATGATCTCCTCCGCGCGGTTCATCACCTTCACGGCGTCCTTCTTCGCCAGCGTGGACTTGCCGTTCTCTCCGAGTTTCGGAGTGCCGTCGTCCTCGAAGTGCGCCAGAGTGTTCTTCCCGAACGCCTCATGGCCCTCGACCTTGCGGGCTTCCATGATCTTACCGTAGAGCGCCTTGGCGAACAGATCGGTGGCGAACTCTGCATCAGCGGCCTTACCCTTGGCAATGTTCGCCGTCATCTGGACCTTCTCGGCCTGAGACACGTAACCCGTCGTGTTGGAGACCAGATTGTTCATCGCCTGGTCGTCGCCGTCGCGCCCACGGTTGTCCAGATTGTACTTGTTGAGGATGTAGCCGCGAATCGCGTTGGTCTCGGCCACACCGGTGCAGAACCCAGGCGAGACGTTGGCGCCGAAACCAACGATGTTCGTGAACTCCTGCTCATCGCTGTCCACGTCCGAGATCGTGACGTTGCCGCTGATGCTGACGCCGAACATCGGAGTCTTGGCGTCCGGCCCAGAGATGATTCCGAGCCACTCCTGATAGAAATCCACGTTGAACAGGAGGCCGAGTTCGTTGCAGAGCGCACCCAACTTGACCTTGTACTGCTGGGTGTCAGCATAGTCGGACGAGTTCGATCCGAACGTCTGCACCTTGTCGAACTCGACCTTGCTGGCGATCTGCGCCATTGACTTCTGAAGCATCAGTAGCTTCTGCTTGAACGTCGGAACGGTGGGTTCGGGGGTCGGCTCGGCGGGTGTCGCCTTCTTACGTGCGCGCGGCGCGGGCTTGTTAGCCGCGGGTTCGATCTCGTTGACGGGTTCCTTTGTGTCTGCCATTTGACTTCTCTCTTTCTTGTCTCGGGTCACGAATTCGTGCGCCTTCTTCTTTGCCAGATCAATGTACCACGCTCGATCCAGATTTGTCAACCCATTTTTGTAGATATTTTCGTTGTCGATCAGACAGTGGGGTGGGGTCAGTGGGACCTTCTGGCGAGACACCTCAACGCCGTCTTCCATCTTGACCTTGAAGATGCCGCCGCGAGTCTGATCGGTAGTGGCGTATACTCGGTTGGTGCGCTGGATCTCCACTTCCGCTCCATCGACGACCGCCACGACTTTCTGGAACGTGCTACCGGCCTTGGCGATGATCTGGAAGCGGGTCAGGTCATCGCACGACGCGACGGTCTGCTCGATCGGTACGCCGTCCAACAGGTAGTCCACAACCGCCTTGTCGATGATCGTGTTGCTGTTGGACTTGAAGTCCCCACCGCCGTAGCGTGCCACCACGCCGCCCTTGGTCTTGACTCGACCATCGACCATGCGGATGATGTAGTTGTTGACGTTGGCCTGGACGATCTTCTGGATCTCATCGGTGTCCACAGTGAAACCGGTACGCTTCTGCCAGTTCTCTACGACCATCTCAACGCCAAAGCGATCATCGCGATCACAGGACAGCACCCAGCCGTCCGTGTTCAACTGGATCAACTGCACGCTCGGATACGCTGAACAGATCTGATGGATGAGATCCAGGACGTAGAGTTGCCCACTCAGACACACGCGGGTTCCCTGCATCGGATCGAACAGTGCGTTGTACTGGTCCTTGAAGGTGCCGTAGGTGGTGTTGAGCACCAGCTTGGCCGCGTCGGCTGTGGCTTTGTCGCCCTCAGCCTTGGCCCTCATACGCAGATCGTAGAACTGCTTGTAGATGCTCGGGTCGCTGACTGCGCGGCTCATGTAGCCGTTGTTGATGATGAGCGACGGGTAGAACGACCCTATGTCCTGGATGAGAATCACACGCTCATCGGTGCTGGTCTCCTGGTACTTGGGGATCGCCGCGTGGATGCCGCCCAGGGCGAAAACGGTTGGACAACCGTAGAACATGAACTCCAGTTTGTTTTCGCCCTTGTCCATGCAGTTCTCTGTATTGATCCCCCCGACATATGCGATTACCTCGGCAGGGATACCGGAAGTGTCGATGTTCGACGGGATCTCGTAATCCTCGTACGGGATATGGGAAAGCCGCTGGGCGCCCAGGGCTTCGGAAACGATGCGCGCGTTCGTGTGCCGGAGCATCGTCAGCGGGTCGATCCCACGCAGAGCGCACAGGTCTGACTTCGCCTTCACATAGCCGAATCGGAGATCGTACAGCTTCTCGGTCGCACGGACATCGTGCAGACAGTAGAGCAGAACCTCATCGCGTTCATCCTCGGTCAGTGCCCTCGTGATGTCGAACGGCACCGAGGACTCTCGGATGTCCATGCCGATGTTGCCCTCGATCTCTTTGAGACCCTTGCGTGGCACGATGTCGGGCCAGAGGTCGATGATGGGGGGTAGGTTCACCCACGGCCATCCTTGAAAAAGTGCCCAGACCAACGTGCGATCATCCTGGTTGATGATAGTATCGTTGATAGTCTTGATGTCTTCTGGCTCCCAGCCAAGTAGGATACCCTTCAAAATGTAGGAGTCGTAGTGGGCGGCATTGTAGCCGCAAAGAACGGGCCGCTCCACCTCGACAAACTCCTGCACGGCGTCGCAGTTGTTCCACGCAATCATCGTTACGCCGTCAGATTGCCGCTTGGCTACGAACAACCAATCATGGGCAAAGACCTCGGTGTCGAATGTCCACAACTCTTGTGTTTTCATGTCACATGCTTCCATGATCTTCCGTGGCGGATGTTCCAAATGTTCGTGATTGAAACCCCATACCTGTTTGCAAGTTCTTTGAGCGTCGCGGTCGAATGTTTAATGTATCCGACTTGTTCCTCAGTCAGCTTGTGGTTATACCGTTTTGATCCAACCGTCAATAATCCCGCATCGAGACCGTGACGAGTATTCTCAGCGTGAGTCACCCATTCAAGATTCTCTGCCCGATTGTTGATCTTGTCACCATCTATGTGGTTGACGCACGGCTTCCCCGTCGGATTCGAAACAAACGCACACGCGACCAACCGATGAATATTCCGATGATGTGGTCGCCCGCCGCTATATAGGGCCATCTGCGGGTATCCGTTCTTAATACACGCTTTACGAAGTCTTGTGCCTCGACGAACCCGTCCAAGGTTCGAAACTTCGTATTCTGGGCATTCCTCTATAGTACGCCAGACTTCCACGACTTACCCTTCCACATCGGCGTGCTCACAGCCGACTACATAACAACCATACAGGTCTTTGATGCACAATCCGTTCTCGTCACCCTCGCCGTATGGGCAGATGGGGTGATCCGCTATCGCCATTCCACCTTCCCACATTTCACGGCCCATGTCAATGCCTATTTCATATCCATCGACATCAAACTTCTCATCGTCGTCGATCCGATCGAACAGATCGTCCAGGTAGGAGTGACTCATTTCTTACCCTTCTTGTCGGTCAGGACGAAATGGCGCGGCCCCTCGTTTAGCAACTCGAACCCGTACCAGATCTTCACCGTCGCCTTGCTCTGTGGATCATACCACTTCTGCTTCGAACGCCACCCGCTCGTCTGCAACGCCCGCCCGAAATGGTTCGATGACCTGACATATTCACCGTTGTCCTTCGCCCATCGCTGATATGTGTGGTACAGATCGCTGTGACGCACGAACACGTCCTCATTGTGGGGATCTCCCTGGGTACAGCACTCGCCCAGGAAGTTCGCGATCCAATCCTCAGACGAACGGTACTCGGCGGACGCACGCACGACCGCTGCGGGTTTCTTGGGGATGTCACAACCCATTTCATTGAACGCCACGGCCCCATCAATGAGCCACTGTAGGATGCCGTCACCCTCGCGCTCCATCAGGATAGAGTGGAAATCGGTGATGATCTCACTCGGCTTGATCGTCGCTTCGAACGGAAGCACCACGATGCGGCGCCAGGTGCCCGTGTCTGTCGATGAGACCTTCGGTAGATGGTTCGTGGACAACACAAGTGTATGTGCCGGTATGAATTCGTGAGGGTTCTTGTACAGCTTCTTGGCGACCATCGTGTCCGTGGACACTAACCGCTTCAACATGGACGATCTGAGCCGCTGTCCTTCTTCGGTCTCCTGTGCCACGGCGAACCTGCGTCCCTGGAGCATCGCCATACCGACCTGCTGCTCACTCGCCTTCGACGACATGAGCAGGTCTGGGTCGATGCTCGTGGCATAGTCCCCCAGAAGATACTGGATCGTGTTGAACAGCGTGGACTTACCGTTGCTGCCATTTCCGTTGGCGATGATGAGATTCTCGGTGTAGACCTTGCCGACAAGCGCGGACCCCAACTGCTTCTGCGCGAAGTCGATCAAGTCCTTGTCCTCGCAGAAGATCTTCTGCAAGAACGCGTCGAACATCGGCGTTGCTTTCTTGGTGGGTGACACCGCGGTCATGTTCGTCAGCCGATACTTCGCGTCATGCGGCATCAGTTCGCCGGTCTTGAGATCAACGACACCCTGGGGGGTGTTGACCAACCACGGATCAGCGTTGAACTGGTCAGCCGACGCGATCATAAACGCCTTGTTCAGATTGACCATGGCGGTGATGCCGTGTTCCGATTGGGTCTTGAGAGCGTGCTTCAACAGTGCGGTCGGCGCACTCAGGCGATCTTTGCCGACCTCGGACTCGTACGCCATACCCTCATCGTCGAGTTCGTCCTTGACCCGCTCGACCCACTCCTTTGCGGAGACCATCAGCCCTCGGGCGATGTCCCGCGCGGCTTCCATAGCGCGATACGCTACATCCGTCTCCCAGCGTGTACCGTTGAAAAAGCACCAGCCCCACTCTGGCGTGTAGCACAGAACGTCTCCGAAAACCTTCGCCATCGCTTCTGCGTTGCCGAGATCGGTGTAGTCATCCAGGGCGAATTTCTCAGAGCCATCAGCTTGTGGGGTCAGCGTGAAAAAACGGACAGCTTTGACTTCGTACTGCTTGTTGGTCTCGTACGCCGTGACAGAACAGAGCATCGCGGCCTTCGCCACGGAGTCCGGCAGATAGTCGGCCCGCTTGAGTTTGTTTGTATGGGCCTTGTCCTTGGTGCGCGTCCAAGGGGACTCCATGAACGCCTGGGTCATCTGATCCTGGTCGCGATTCAACCAGTACGCCAGCTTGGACAGAAGGGCGAAGTCGGTGGACGACTCGTCGGCACTGTGATCGGTCGAGTTGTAGAGCGTCTTGAGTTTCTCATCCTTCGCCAAACCGATGTTCAACCATTCGGTCGGCGTGCGCCCTCCGTGGTCAACCGGTAGCACTTCCGCGTTCGGTGCCAGGATCGGGGGTAGGTACTTCTCGTACAACCATTCGAGAGCGTCTTGCATCTCGATTGCGTTAGCCGCGGTTCCCTCGACCCAATCACCCGTCACTGTGACGAAGTTGAAACCACTATAGACCTCGATCTTGAGTGCCGAGTCCTTGGTGCGATCATTCGGCTTCTCTCCGTACATGAAACCGTGGAGACCGCCGCCGCTCGGCGAATACTCCCAGTAGGTCTCTGTGAAATGATCGAAGATGTCCTGGGCCACGGGGAGCATCCGCCCCTGCTCATCGAAGCAGTCGTCCAGGTCGATCGCCACGAACCCGTTGGTGAAGACGAACCCTACACCGTCAAGATC